>Ga0316209_1000133_pt1 | contig 149251 bp, 117 predicted proteins | sample 6monopyrite_MG_FD_204945 | JGI IMG/M metagenome (GOLD analysis project Ga0316209, IMG submission 204945) | Microbial mat bacterial communities from mineral coupon in-situ incubated in ocean water Damariscotta River, Maine, United States -... | ecosystem: Environmental > Aquatic > Marine >... | reverse complement strand
GAACAGCAACCCGACAAAGTAGTTGATGTGCCAGGGCTTGCCAAAAACTATAACGAAATCATCAAACTCTCCGGTGTTCTCAAAGGTGCCGGTTATGTGGGCGTCGATTTGAACATAGGGCAGAGTGGCATCAAAATTCACGAAGCGTGTACCGTCGGTACAGATTTGTCATGTGGCAAAACTACTGCGGGCGAAGGTGGTCGGATTGTTGGGAGTATTGGTGGTGCAGCGGGTGGTTTTCTTGCAGGGTATGGTACCTGCAATCTGCTCTTCAGTTTTCCATCGGGGGGGTACCCGTTTTTTGTGGTGTGGCATTGTGGCTGGTGTCGCTAGGGGTTACGTGGGCGGTGAATTTTTGGGTGATGTTTTTAAAATCTGATGGAGACTGCGCAAATAATACTCACGGTTCTTGCTTTAGCGGCTGTGGCAGCAGCATTTTAAATGATTGTGCTGTTTTTTGCTGATGGTCTTTAGTGTTCTTATGATGATTGTTATGGTGCTGTTTAAAAAATATACTGGTATTGAGTAGCAGGAAAAATGTGTAAAGGTGTTGCTGAGTATCCATGTGCGGAAAACTATTCAATAATAGTTTCGATTTCATTATCAAGTAATAAAGATAACAACCCAGGTCAGTGTGTGGGAGGCAGAAATCTATAGCGGGCTGCCATTTTCTCCGGGCTGATCAGAGAAGATTTTTTGATCTGTTTCAGACAAACCCAGCATAGAGGCAGTGAGTTTAAAATGTTAAGCCAGAATTTTTTCTCTTTTTATTTAATTGTAACATTCATTGTTCTGAGCGGATTGTTCTATCTGGTTATATTGTTTTTTAAAAATATTGTCAGCCGTAAAAATCTGAAACATGCCGTGGGAGTTGATGTTGGTTATTACTCTATGCCTGGCAATAGTTCGGATTCTGTTCAATATTGTTACCTCAAAAAGTCTATTGATCGAGGCCCGGATATTGCTTATTTTATTATGTGTATAGGTATGCTGCGCAACTCTGCCAGTTTCATTGTGGTGAGAGAACGTATTTTTGATAAAATATTCAAAATGTTTGGTATTAGTAGTGAGTTGCAAACAGGGTATGAATGGTTCGATAAACGTTATTATATCGTTTCAGAAACCAATAAAAAAATGCCAGAACATTTATTGGTAACTGAGCAAACCTGTAAAATTATCAAGAAACTGCTTGCGGAAGGCTTCGATTATATTAAATTGGAAGAAGGTATTATAAAGGTCGGGTTTAGCACCTTTACGGGATGGCGCTGGTTTAGACCGGGCGTTATTGAACGAAGTGCGACGCTGCTCACAGCGTTGCGTGAGCAGCTGGAAAAACAGATCCCGGAGAAAAAACGCACGAAAAGAGTAAGTTCATTTTTGCCTCGTGGCAATATAGAGAGTTTTGTTCAATTCTATATCAAAATTCCTGATAAATTACTGAAACACTACCCTAAAAAATGGGTGCGACAGCGAAAACTTTGGCTGTTAAGTGCGGGTTATGTGTTTTTAACGGGAATATTCTGTATGGCGATAACCGTATTTTTTGACCCATACCCCGTTGTTGAGTTTAAGCAGGTTTTTTTTCATGGTGTTCTCTACCTGGTGTTTCCCGTTATGTTGCTACATCTTTTAGCCGCAGGGGTGCATCTTTCGGGTAGAGCCAGATCACACAAAGAATTATCCTGGATTGCTGCTGCGAATGGCATTGGGTACACTTTTATTGCAATGCTGGTGTTTCCGGTATTGAACGGCGTGTTTGATGACAGTCCTGTTATGTTTCATTCGGTCAAATTGCTTGATACAGATTATTATCATAGCAGCAAGGGGCCTGATCGCTATTATATTACTGTTGAGTCCTGGCGTAATTCTGATACGGAAAAACTGCAAGTGAGTCAGTCTGTTTACAATCTGTCTACCGCTCGAATTAATAAAAAGGTTACCATTTTAACAAAGGCTGGCGCATTTAATGTAGAGTGGTTGTATGGATATATTTTTCGAAAACGATAACTTTTTAGCCCTGACGGGGCATTTTTGGTGCTGAACTATGACTGGTGCAAGTGATAATAAACAATCCTCTACCGATGTGGATACCCATAAAACTTCCGATTGTGATCCGTTGTTGAAACTTTGGAATTTGCGCATTTTGATCCGGCTGAATGCCTTCAGCCGGTTTTTTGATCGTTATGGCGGTTTGCATGATCCTGAAACAATGCATGTTTTGGGGTTGTCAGCATTTTTGCAAGATGAAAATGTCGATAAAAAAACCATGTTTTCCAATTTGTCCAATACGTTAGAAGCGCTGGAAAATGATACGCTGACATCTCCCCGGGATATTTTTTCCACTAATATTGCTGTTCTTCAGAAATCATTAAACCTGACACAGTGTGAGATCGATATACTGCGATTTGTCATCATATCGGGTTCGTCTGCGGGATTTAATATGGTGGTTGAGACACTGGGGGAAATGAGCAGTGAAAAAATCAGGCACACCCTGTCGATAATCCTGAATGTTTCCCGTAATGACATTGAGAATGCCATGCGCAGCAATGGTACATTGATATCCTCGGGACTGTTGCGCATCAATGCCAGTGGCCATTATATGCATTCATTGCAGCAGTGTTTTGATGTCCCGCACAGCATTAAATACGCCTTGACACAGGAGCAGAATAACCCCGGGGCAATATTGCAATGCTTTTTTAAAATGGCGGATCAGTCACATTTGTCAATTGAAGATTTTCCTCACTTGAAAACCGATATTGATTTATTGACATGCTATTTACAGTCTGCTGAGAAGAAAAATATTCAGGGGATTAACGTATTGATATACGGCGAGCCTGGCACAGGTAAAACCGAGCTGGTGAAAACCTTGAGCCGCGACTGCGGGTTTGAGTTATACGAAATCACCATGCAGGATATGGAAGGCAATCCTATTGATGGAAAAGACCGTTTTGCGGCTTATCAGCTGACTCAAAAAATGTTGGCGAGCAAAGAAAAGGCCGCCATTTTGTTTGATGAAATAGAAGATGCTTTTCCCGATGTGAATTTCAGCCCGTTTGGTCATGTGACGCGCCCTGATTTCAAAAAAGCCTGGGTGCATCAATTGTTGGAGGAAAACTCAATTCCGGCATTCTGGTTGTGCAACAGTGTGGTGCAACTGGATGATTCAGTGTTGCGTCGTTTTGATTTTGTCCTGAATCTGCGCTCTCCCACGCGCAATATCCGTCGGCGTATCCTTGACAAATATCTTGGCCATCTGGGGTTGAGTGACTCCTGGTTAGCGCAAATGGCGGAACATGAGCACCTGGTACCGGCGCATGCTGAAAGTGCCGCCAAAATTGCCGTTCACCTGAACGGTGACAGTACAAAGGAGCTGGAAAAGAATCTGGAAAGGATTATTGGCAACAAGCTGCAAGTCATGGGGTTGTCGCGTAAGCCTCGTACGGTTATCAGCCGTGAAACCCGCTATAGCCTTGAGTATTTAAACCCGGACCAGGATCTGGAAGCATTGAGCAGAGGGCTACAACAAAACCACCAGGCACGTATTTGTTTGTATGGCGCACCGGGTACCGGGAAAACCGCTTTTGCACATTATGTCGCGGAACAGCTGGACAAGCCTCTGCTAAAAAAACAGGCCTCGGACATTCTCAGCAAGTGGGTGGGTGAAGCAGAAAAAAATATCGCAACCATGTTTGATGAGGCCGAAGCCGATAACATGGTGCTGCTTGTCGATGAGGTGGACAGTTTTCTCCTGGATCGTGGATCCTCTCAAAACTCGTGGGAAATCACTCAGGTTAATGAATTATTGGTTCAGATGGAAAGCTTTAATGGTGTGTTCATCGCTTCTACGAATTTATTGAATCTTGTGGATGCGGCTTCGCTGCGGCGTTTTGACCTGAAAATAAAGTTTGATTATATGAAGCCCGAGCAAGCGTGGACATTATTCCTGCAAGTGTTGAAGGAGCATGGCTGTAACCTCAAGAGTGAAACGAAGCAATACAAAACCGCTTTAATGCGGCTGGATAACCTTACGCCTGGGGATTTTGCAACCGTTGTGCGTCAGTCCCGGAGTTTGAATAAAACAATTGATCCCCGTTATTTACTCAGCGCGCTGGAAAAAGAATGCAAAGCCAAACCAGGGGCCGGGAAATCAATCGGATTCATGGGTTCCTAGCTCATATCGTATTCGTCAATGCGCTTTAATACCCTCAAAGACTGGCTGGCCTGGCAGGAAACCCTGTATCCCATTGAGATTGATCTGGGGCTGGAGCGGGTAGGCTCTGTATTGGCGCGGCTCAAGCTTACGCGCCCTGATTTTACTGTGATTACGGTTGCTGGCACCAATGGCAAGGGATCCAGTGTGGCGATGCTGGAAGCCATTTTGCTTGCTGCTGGTCACCGTGTTGGTAGTTATACCTCGCCGCATTTATTGCGTTACAACGAACGTATCAAACTGGAGGGGCGGCCAGTGGATGACGCCATATTGTGCGCGTCTTTCGAACGTATTGATCAGGCTCGTGCAGATGTTCGTTTAACCTATTTTGAATTTGGCACTCTTGCCGCCATCGATATTCTGCATCATGCCGAAGTGGATGTGGCGATCCTCGAAGTCGGGCTGGGTGGACGGTTGGATGCGGTGAATATATTGGATGCCAATGTGGCATTAATTACGGCTATTGATGTGGATCATGTGGACTGGCTGGGCAGTGACCGCGAAACGATTGCGCGTGAAAAAGCAGGTATATTGCGCAAAGGCCGGTCAGCAGTATGTGCTGACCCGGCACCCCCGGCATCATTATTGTCGGTGGCAGAGTCGCTGGAGGTACCGCTGTCACTGTTGGGACAGGATTTTTTTATTGAAAGAGCTGATGAACAGGAGGCTGACGGTTTCTGGAGCTGGTGTGATTCACAACAGCGTTTTGAAAACCTGCCTTTGCCTGCTTTGGCCGGTGACTTTCAATTGAACAATGCGGCGGGTGCGCTGGCGGTGCTGGCTGCGGTGAATACGGAATTTCCTGTGGATGCAACGGCGATCATCCAGGGGTTGCAGTCCGTGTCGTTGCCGGGACGCTTTCAAATCCTGCCAGGTGTGCCGCTGCAAATTTTTGATGTGGCACACAACGCACAAAGTGTACAGGCATTGGTTGACAATCTGGCGCGTCAGGATTGTCAGGGCCGCACTTTTGCGGTGCTGGGTATGCTGGCGGACAAGGATATTGATACTGTGGTGGCGCAATTGCGATTGGTGGTGGATTGTTGGTGTCTCGCGCCTCTGCCCGTGCCCCGTTCGGCCTCGGTCGAGCAATTACGCGCTGCGTTGCTGGCTGGCCCATCGGAAACTCCGGCCAGCAATGTCTCAATAGAAATTTTTGATGATGTTGCGGCAGCCTACCAGAGCGCATTGGCTGCCAGCACAGCAAAGGATCGTATTGTGGTGACGGGATCATTTTATACAGTGGCGGCGGTGCTGGACGAGGCAGTATAATCACGCTTCATTGGGCACAGAGGCATTTTGTGAATATTCAACTCAAACAGCGATTAGTAGGCGCAGTGGTGCTGGTGGCGCTGGCGGTGATTTTTATCCCCATGTTGTTGTCGGGCAAAGGCGATCTTGGCGGAAGTATCGACGGCAGTAATATTCCCGCTGAACCGGATTTCCGTTTCCCGCCTGTGCCTGTGTCCCCTAAAGCACCGCCGGTCGCGGCGGCCCCCGTGGTACCTTTGGGGGATGAAGAAGATGAATCTCCCGCCGTGTCTGGCAAATCTGTCCCGGGGAAAAAGGTAACGGATCACTCTCCAACAAAGCCGCCGGAAAAGAATGTCGAGAAAGCACCGGCAAAACCAATTTCGCCGCCCGTTGCAAAGGCCGCTCCGGCTAAGGTTGAACCGGCTAAATCCGGGAAGCTCAGTGGTTGGGTGGTACAAGTGGGTAGTTTTTCTGCGCGCGAGAATGCCCGGGCGTTGCGTGACAAGTTGCGCAAGCAGGGGTATGCCAGCTTTGTGGAATCAATCAAGGGCGCATCTGGCCGGGTGTACCGGGTGCGTGTGGGGCCGGAACTCAACAAGGCTGCGGCAGATAAACTGCGCCAGCGTCTGGTTAAAGAGGCTGGTTTGAAAGGGCTGGTGCAGGTTTACCCCTGAGGAGTTTGATGCAATTATGATTTGGGTCGATATAGTTATTCCCGGTGTCATTGCCATTTCTGCGTTGCTCAGCCTGGTGCGGGGGTTTGTGCGGGAGGCGTTGTCATTGTTGGGTTGGTTGGCCGCCTTTTTCATTGCATTAATTTTTTTTAGAGATTTTGCAGATTTATTGTTGACCGGCATTTCCGTTCCCTCTGTGCGCCTGGTGGTATCATTTACCATCTTGTTTGTAGTGACACTGGTCATTGCTGCACTGGTCAATCATCTTGCCAGCTCACTGGTGACAAAGACGGGGTTGACCAGTACAGATCGCATGATCGGCATGATTTTTGGTCTTGCGCGCGGTGTGGTGGTGGTAGCCGTGCTGGTGTTCTTGGCGGGTATGACGGAAATATCCCAAGATCCCTGGTGGCAGGAGTCGGTACTGATTGATGTGTTTCACAAATTGGCGTTGTGGTTATGGCACACCATAGCACCGGAATTAATGAATGGTGCTATCGCTGATTAACCCTGGCGGACAGGATAGCGATCAAATAAATAATGAAGGTTTTGATGGGGTATTTTGCATGTGCGGCATAATTGGCATCGTTGGAACGGAAAACGTTAACCAGGATTTATATGATGGATTAACCGTTTTACAGCATCGGGGACAGGATGCAGCGGGTATTGTCACTTGTGACAAGCAGCGTTTGTATCTGCGCAAGGATAACGGCCTGGTGCGCGATGTGTTCCGTACACGGCATATGCGAGGTCTACAGGGCAACATGGGGATTGGTCATGTACGTTATCCTACGGCGGGTTGTTTTTCCTCAGCCGAGGCACAACCGTTTTATGTTAATTCACCGTTTGGTATTTCATTGGCGCATAACGGTAATCTTACCAATGCTGCTGAGCTGAAGCGTGATTTGTTCCGTGCTGATCGCAGGCATATTAACACCGATTCTGATTCCGAAGTGTTGCTCAACGTGTTTGCGCATGAACTGCAACACGAGGGCAAGCTGACCCTGGATGCCAATGATATTTTTGAAGCGGTGGCTGCTGTACATCGTCGCTGCAAAGGTGCGTACGCCGTGGTGGCAATGATTACCGGTTACGGCATTGTGGGTTTTCGTGATCCGCATGGGATTCGCCCCGTGGTGTTCGGCAAGCGTGAAACACCGCGTGGTGATGAATACGTGATTGCCTCGGAAAGTGTTGCTGTGGATTCGCTGGGTTTTGATCTGATGCGCGATATTGCCCCGGGTGAAGCGGTGTTTATTGATGTGAATGGCGGGTTCAGTACGCAGCAGTGCGCGAAAAAACCAGAAGCCAGCCCCTGTATTTTTGAGCATGTGTATTTTGCACGGCCGGATTCCATCATTGATGGTATCTCGGTTTACAAGGCACGTTTGCGCATGGGTGAGGCATTGGCGAAGAAAATTTTACGGGTCTATCCACAGCACGATATCGATGTGGTGATTCCTATTCCCGATACGAGTCGTACCTCCGCGTTGCAGCTGTCTTATCAGCTGGGCACGGTGTATCGCGAAGGGTTTATTAAAAACCGCTACATTGGCCGCACATTTATTATGCCGGGGCAAAAACAACGCAAAAAATCCGTGCGCCAAAAGCTCAATGCCATTGATCTGGAATTTAAGGGTAAAAATGTGCTGCTGGTGGACGATTCCATTGTGCGTGGCACCACCTCAAAACAAATTATTCAAATGGCCCGGGAAGCCGGGGCCAATAACGTGTATTTCGCCTCGGCGGCGCCTCCGGTACGCTTTCCCAATGTGTACGGTATTGATATGCCATCGGTGAATGAGCTGGTGGGACATGGCAGGGATGACAAACAGATTGCCGAGGCGATTGGTGCAGACTGGCTGGTCTATCAGGATTTGGAAGACCTGGTTGAAGCCTCTCATCATGGCAACCCGGAGGTAGAGAATTTTGATACCTCTGTGTTTGATGGTGAATATGTCACGAGTGATGTGACTCAGGACTACCTGGACTTTATCGAAGGTAAGCGAAGCGATGGTGCGCGCGAAAACACAGATGATGACGATAATGCAGTGATTGAGTTACACAATACGGCTTGATTCAGGTTTAAGGGTAGAAAGAAGGGCAAAGAGAAAAACTTGACGGAGTTGGCTGGTTTTACTAGTCTGCATTTCAACGCGCCGATTTGAGATCAGCTTGCGGGCGCGAAATAAATACGGCTAAAGCGAGGTGGCGTTGCAATAACCTGCTTTGGCGTTGGCTGAGCGGGTTTTTTTGTGTCCAAATATTGGTGGCAAATGCCCGGTTGAACCTAAATTCTGCAGTTGACCGTTTAGAGAGTGTAGTAACATATTGATAAACATTATATTTTGAGTTTTTGTTGGACTCACTTGCTAGATGAGCCACTATGACCGGTATAGCACGTTGCCTTTTGCGCCCGGCCGTGTTGCGAATCGTCGTAATAGCGGGCTATTACTCCTCATCGCGCCTTGCCAGCCACAAAGCTCAACGCACTCTACCGGCCATTCAACTGCGGATTTTAGGTTGAAAAATATGAAAAAAGATGCGAGGCAAACAATGTCACACGACAATGAAGAACAATACGGATTCGATACACTGGCGGTACGGGGCGGGCATGAGCGCACTAATGAAGGTGAGCAGGGCGAGGCCATTTTTACTACTTCCAGTTATATATACAATAACGCCGCTCAGGCCGCAGCACGTTTTTCGGGTGATGAGCCGGGCAATATTTATTCGCGCTTTACCAACCCTACCGTGCGTACCTTTGAAAAGCGTCTGGCTGCATTGGAAGGCGGGGAACGTTGTGTTGCCACGGCATCCGGCATGGGAGCCATTCTGACAACCTGTTTGGGCCTGTTGAAAGCGGGCGATCATATTGTTTCATCACGCGCTATTTTTGGTTCCACGGTGGTGTTGTTTAATAACATTCTGACACGGTTTGGTGTGGAAACCTCTTATGTGCCATTAACCGATTTATCGGCATGGGAAGCAGCCATACGCCCCGAAACCAGGTTTCTGTTTTTGGAAACCCCATCAAATCCGGTCACAGAAATTGCAGATATTCAGGCACTGGCAGATTTAGCCCATGCTTATAATTGTCAATTAGTGGTGGACAATTGTTTTTGCACGCCCGCACTACAAAAACCATTGACGTTAGGCGCAGATATTATTATTCATTCGGCCACCAAATATCTGGACGGTCAGGGGCGTTGTATTGGTGGCGCTGTTGTTGGCACTGAGGAATGTATCGGTGGGGATGTCGCCGGTGTGGTGCGTACGGGGGGTACCTGTATGAGCCCATTTAACGCCTGGGTGTTTTTAAAAGGATTGGAAACATTACGCATTCGCATGGAAGCACATAGTCGTAATGCACAAATATTGGCAGAATGGCTGGCACAACAGCCCGCTGTCGCCCGGGTAAATTATCCCGGTTTATCATCACATCCTCAGCATGAGCTGGCTGCACGACAGCAAAATGATTTTGGCGGTGTATTATCCTTTGAAGTGAAAGGTGGTCAAAAAGCGGCATGGCGGGTTATTGACAACACCCGCTTGATATCGATTACTGCAAATCTGGGTGATACCAAAAGCACAATTACCCATCCGGCCACCACAACACATGGCCGTGTCGATGCTGAGCGGCGTGCCGAAGCAGGTATTAGTGATGGCCTTGTACGTGTTGCGGTAGGGCTGGAAGACATTACGGATATTCAGACTGATCTGGAGCGTGGCCTGAGTTGACTTTCAGTGCGCAGCGATGCGTGACTCAATTGCCTGTGCCATATCGATATTGCCAATTTCTTTATATAGCATGGCAAGTTCAGTCAAAACGATATCCAATACGGGTTGTGTTTCATTTTCACCAGCATCGAGTATTTCGGCAGCTTTTTCATAAAGTGGCAAGGCTTGTGCGAAAAGAGCCGTTTGTCGTTGTGCCGTGTTCATTGGAATGGAGGCGTTATTAGCCGGTATTGTGCTGACCTCGAAAGATGTATGATTTTTCCCTTCAATACGAGCCTGGGTGTGATAAATATTGGCCAGGGTATACATCAATAATGCAAGTTGCGGGTCTGATGACCCCAGTACATGTTGTGCAATATCCAGAGCCTCCTCGTAGGCATGGCTGGCGGGGTTGTACGCGCCTTGTTCGAGATAGTTTAGGCCCAGATTAATGAGTGTCTGCGCAACTTCTTCATGCTGGCTACCAAAAATAGTTTTTTTGAGAGCAAGCATGCGTTGCAGGATGCCTGTGGCTTTTTTATGTTTTCCTTGTTTATTATAAACATTGCTTAAATTATCAAGTGCGTTACTGACATAAGGGTGTGTGGCTCCCATACTTGCTGACCATGAGCTGATTGCCTGCTGGTAAAAAATCTCTGCTTGTTCATATTGATGCTGGCTTTCATAGAGCACAGCCAAATTATAAATTGATTGCGCAATTGCAGGGTCATCTTTACTAAAGGCATTTTTACGAATTTTCAGTGCCTGTTGGTGATATTTTTCGGACAGTTTGTCGTGTTTTGATTCAAAATAAACATTGCCAAGGTTTGTCATGATGACGGCAAGGTCGGGGTGGTTCAGGCCGAGATTTTTTTCAAGAATAAGCAACGCTTTCAATAGGAGGTTTTCTGCTTCACCCAGACTTCCTAATGTTTGTTTGATGATGCCGAGCTTTAATAATGCGTCAGCAGTATTAACATTATTCGGGGTGAAGTTTTTGTTGGCAATATTATAGGCACGTTGTGCAACAAGGTGCGCATTTTTATAATCTCCGCTCTCATAGTATGAAATGAAATGGTTGGTCAGATCAGTCCAGATAATCTCAGCCAATTCTGTTGTTTCATGGAAAGAACGAATACTTGTTTGTTGTTCTATCGTTGGTGCGAGCGTCAGGTTGGCAGAAGAAAAGACAATGCCAGGTGACAGAAAAAAGAAACCAAAATAAAATATACACGGTTTAATCCGTAGATAAGTGAAAATAAGGCATGTATATTTTTCCCGATAGTTGTACATCTTTTTTCACCTTTAATATCCCGGGTATAGCGTGTTTTATATGGTTGATTTATCGAGCTTGTACGACATTGAAAACAATGGACTGCTTGTCACTGCATATCGACCAGCGCAAGAAGTGCTTTAAAATTTTGTGATTGAATGCAGCATGAAAATGGTTGGGTATTGTGGGTGCGGAAGAGGAGGGTATGACCAGCTATGTGTGGGCACATTTGGCGCGAAAAATATTTTTATTGTATATCAATGAGTTAGGGTGTTTTTTGCGGGTTGCCGTAGTTTTTTTGAAGTTTGGCAAGACTGGCTTCTGTGCGTAACACGAGGGCATGGGCATTTTGTTGCCTGGCAATAATCAAGGACTCATTCAAGTATTGTTCTGCAAGATTGTAAGCATCTGTGTCATTGGCAATAGCAAAATTGCTCTTGATGCGCAGCAGTTCTGCGGTAAAAAACCCCTCGCCGGTAAAGGTAGTTTCCCGTAGTGCTGATTCAATGGTTTGTCGGGCTTTGTCGGTTTCTCCCGTATTATGCAAAAGCTCCGCCAGTATGGCTTGAAAATAAGAGCGGGCGAGTCGGTTGCCGGATTTTTCATAATCATGCAGTGCCTGCTGAAAGCGTTTACAAATAACGTCTGCCGGTTGTTTTGTTGATTCAGACCATGCTTTTAACATATGGCCAGTGGCTGCCCAAAATGAGAAACCATAAGTCTCACTCAGTGTGATTTGCGCATCCGCGTAATGGTGGGTGGCATCGTGGTCGCCACAGAGCTGGGATAGTGTTCCCATAAAATGTAAAGCGTAAGCCTGGCTGAATGGATGTGCAAGATGTTTGGCCAGACTCAGTGCAGCCTGACCGCGTGTTAATGCCTGATCAGTTTTTCCAAGCAGCCATAAAACACATGCAGCATTGGCAAGGGAAGCTACCTGCGCATCTTGACAGTAGGCAGCCAGCATTACTTGCGGGCGGGTTTGTCCGGCTTGAGGCTCAATGTGAAGTTCAAGGTTCTGTATTGCTTCGGAAAAGTTTCCTTTCCAAAACAATGTGGTGCCAAGCGCACGTTTTGCTTCCAGCAAAAATTCCGGAATATTGGATTGTATCGCATGCTGTTGTATTTCCTTTGCAAGTTTATATGCCTTTTCCAGCTCCGCACGGACAATGTAAAATTCCCATAGGCCACATAACACGGGGAATATGATGCTGATGTCTGTTATATTGCGGCACAGGCTATAGGCTCGGGCATAAGCTTTTTCCACTTCGGGTGCGGCATAACCTTTACTCATCATGGTGGCCAGCCCCAGTGTGGTTTGTAACGCAAGTTCATGCATGCCCAACTGAGGCGACTCAGGCATTTTCTTAATCAAGGCAAGACCATTGTTAAGATGTTCAATGGCTTCAATATTTGCTGAATGTCGAATGGCAGAATCTCCTGCGGATAACCAGTAATGTAAAGCATCTTCGTAGTTACCGGCCTCTGTGCAATGATGGGCGATAATTTCCGGGTTATCGGCAACAAGCTGTGGAAATTTTTCTTTGATCAGTGTAGAAATGCGCTGGTGGTATTTTCGACGTGTGCGCTTTAATAGCGAATGATAAGCGGCTTCTCTCACCAAAGCATGCTGAAAACGATAATGCGCTTTCGGCGGTTTCCCGCTCTGGATAAATAATTCAGCATCAATGAGCCGGTTCATGCTGGACCTCAGACTGAAATCACTTTGCAAAGTGGCTGCATGTAATAATTCATAAGTAAATTCACGTCCCAGCGTGGCACTGAGTTGAGCCAGTTCTTTATCGTCACCCAGGTTATCCAGGCGTGACATGAGGGAATCCTGTAATGTGCTGGGGATTTCCAATTGAGACATGTTGTGGTTGAGTTCAAAATGCTCTTCTTTTTCTACCAACAATGAAGACCGAAGAACGGCATTGGTAAGCTCTTCGACAAAAAGCGGAATACCATCTGTTTTATTAATAATTTCAACAAATACTTCTGTAGGCAGGGTTTTTCCTCGGCACAGCTGCCTGATCATGCTGCCGGATTGTTTTTGGGTGAGGCGGTTGAGTGTAATATTTGTCACGCTAGCACGATTTTTCCATGGAGGAGAGAAGTCACTGCGGAAGGTGAAAAGGGCAAAAATATTGGTTAGCCTGGACTGCTCGATAAGTCGTGACAGTAATTCTATGCTGGAAGGATCTATCCATTGTAAATCCTCCACAATGAATAAAACAAAGCGTTGTTGCGTGACAGCCTGCAACATTTGGATAAGAACGTCGAAAGTATGCTGCTTTTTTTGTTGTGGAGTGGAATTTGTTTCAGTAGCGCCGGTAGTCATTTTTTCGGTGAATGGAATGGATAACAGCTCAGCCAGAACGGGGGTGACCATTTTTGTTTCCATGCCCAGGGCGGAAATTATTTTCTCGATACGTGCAATCTGTTTTTGCGGGCTATCGCCTTCAGCCAGACCGATAACTCGACGCACCATGTCCATGACAGGATAAAGAAAACTGTTTTTATAGTAAAAGTCACCATAACAATCCAGAAAAAGACAATGTTCTTTTTCGACCTTTTTGCAGATCATCCGTACCATGCATGTTTTTCCCAGCCCAGGTTCACTACTGAGTAAAATAACGTGCCCGATGCCTTTACGTGCCTGGTCGAGTCTTTCTGTTAACAGGCTGCTTATCTGGTCTCGTCCAACCAGCATGGTGCGGGAAGGGTGTTCAGTTTCCGTAAATCGATTTTTATTGCCATGAACCTGCTGTACTTGAAAAAGTGTAAAAGGTTGTGAAAACCCTTTTAGTGTATGAATCCCCAGTGTTTGGCATTCAAAGCGTCGATTCAATAGCTGGTGGGTACAGCCGCTGATTACTACGGTATTTTCACTGGCAAAGCCTTGAACCCGTGCGGCAATATTCGGTGTTTCACCCAGAGCCATCGAACGTTTATCACCTCCACCAATTTCACCGACCACTACCAGGCCGGTATGAATGCCCACGCGCACGGCAAGTTGAACATTATCGCTGTGTTGTATAGGGTAAATATGCTTCGGGATACGTTTAATAATTTCCAATGCAGCAAAAGTTGCACGTTGTGCGTCATCTTCATGTGCCTGAGGATAACCAAAATAAACCAGTATGCCATCGCCAAGATATTGCGCGACGTAACCGCCATAGCTGCTGACAATTTTATTGCAGGTATCACGGTAGTCGCGCATGATATCGCGCAATTCTTCCGGGTCAATACGTTCGGAAAGTGCAGAGGAACCAACGATGTCACAAAACAGTACAGTGAGTTGGCGGCGTTCTGCATTTTGCTGTGTATGTGTGGAGGGTGGTGCAGTGGAACGGCTTCCCGTATTTTGCGTTTTGCTCAAACGAGTGGCACATTGTCCACAGAACTCAAAATCAAATGGGTTGTTAAAGTTACAACTGGGGCAAGGGATATTCAATGGTGTGGCACATTGGCCACAAAAGCGCATATTTCCCGGGTTTTTGAAGCCACATTTTTCGCAGAGCATGGCAAGAATCATCCTTGTTGATTTTTCTGTTTGTGCAATTAGAGAGGATACGCATCCTCTCTATGTTCAGCAAGGTAAACGATAAAAATGAAGCAGGACAAAGTATGAGTTTACCCCGTCAGCATCTTTTACAAATTTATCGCGCGGCATTGGCGGTTGTGCGGGGGGATGTGTGCACGCGACAGGCATTAGCGGGTTATGACCCGGGCAGACCGGTTGTCGTGATTGCCATTGGTAAAGCGGCGTCGAGTATGATGCTGGGTGCAATAACGGCTCTGGGCGATATGCTTGATGGGGGATTGTTGATTACCAAGGAAGGTTATTGTGACAAAAAACTGCAAGGTATGAAAAATATTCAATGTCTGGAATCAGCACACCCTGTACCGGATAAACGAAGTTTGTATGCAGGCCGGGTACTGTTGGAGTTTATAGCGGTGTGGCCAGTCGAACAGGATTTTATATTTTTGATCTCCGGCGGTGCTTCTTCGCTGGTAGAGGTATTGCCGGACAGGCTGCGCCTGGAGGAGTTGCAGAAAGTAAACCGTTGGTTGCTAGGTAGTGGCTGGAGTATCTCGGAAATGAATCGTGTGCGCAAATCGCTGTCATGTATCAAGGGAGGGCGTTTGGCGAAATGGCTTACGGGGCACCATGTAAACTGTCTGATGATTTCTGATGTGCAAGATAATTCACCGCAGGTGATTGGCTCAGGTTTTTTGAGTCCGGATATTATTGATGAGCCACAACCTGAAGATATGCCGGAATGGATTACAGCATTGCCCAAGGCGCCGCCTGCACCTTTATTGGATGATGTTTGTTTTAATACGATTGATATTCGCATTGTTGCAAAACTTGAAGATGCTATGCAGGCCGCAAAAAAAATGGCGATGGCTTTAGGGTATGACGTTTATTTGCATGAGGAACTAATAACGTGTGATGCACAACTTGCGGGACAGCAGTTGGCTCGCGCGTTGTGCGATGGCGAATGTGGATTGCATATCTGGGGTGGAGAAACCACCGTGCGTTTGCCGGATAACCCCGGGCAGGGTGGGCGAAATCAACAATTGGCATTAGCGGCAGCGGTAGAGTTAGCAGGTATGGAGGCGCATTATTTTTTGGCCGCAGGCACAGACGGCAGTGACGGACCGACACAAGCTACGGGTGCTTTGGTGGATGGGCATACTTTACAGCGCGGAACACAGGCCGGGTTTGATGTGCAGCAGATGTTAGCTGGTGCAAATGCGGGTGTTTTTTTGCAAGCCAGTGGTGATTTGATTATTACCGGGCCCACAGGTACCAATGTGATGGATTTAATGTTGGCGATTAAACGGCCAGTGGTATGAATACAAAAAATACTGGTGCTATGGTGTTTCCTTACCGACATCCCGTGGTACGTGATCTTGCCTGGGTGATGGCTTCCCCTGGTTTATTACAAAAGGCGCCAGAGGGACAGATGCTGGTGACGGATGACTGGTGCCGCTGCATTTATAGGGCGCACGAAGATTATCTACATGAGCTGGATGAAAACCCTGTGCCTTTGTTGGATGCGTTATCGAAATGCAAAAGCCATCACCTGGGCATTTATTTTGAGCATCTTTTACATTATTGGTTGAAAGTCATTTTATGTGTGCAGCAACTACAACATAACGTTCCTGTTTTTCAATCGCAGGAAACGGGGGGCAAGCGTACCCTGGGGGAGTTTGATTTTTTGTTTCGGATGGATAACGGAAAACCACTGCAACATTGGGAGGTTGCGGTAAAATTTTATTTACAAAAAAAAGACGATGAAGGTAAACCACGCTGGGTGGGGCCGGCTGACCGGGATCGCCTTGATATAAAACTGGATCGTTTGTTTCAGCATCAACTTAAGCTGGCAGGCTTACCTGAGGCGCAAGCGTGTTTAACGCATAGGGAGGCTGACCTGGTCCAGCCTGCGGCCTTTATCAAAGGCTATTTGTTTTATCCATTTGACGAAGCCGGAGTGAGTGAGCAGACTGATGCTGTTGATCTGGCACCCTGTATGCTTTCCGCCAATCACCCCAAAGGATGGTGGCTATACCGGGAAAAAATATCCATGCTCTCCACCGCTGCGGATGTGTGCTGGATGATTCTGCCTAAATCCCGTTGGTTGTCACCCGTGTCTCATGGGCAGACAGAAGAGGCGTTGATGGATAAAAATGCATTGACGGCATATTGTGAAATACACTTTCATCACCGGAATAATCCCTTGTTGGTGGTAGAGTTAAACTGGCAGTCCACCGTTTGGTTGGAGGTTTCGCGTGGGTTTATATTGGCATCTGCCTGAAATATTTAAAGAAATCGTACCATTTTCCGATAATTCTAAACGAATGTGTGATGTGTTTCACAAAAACAGTGTGTATCCAGTCACGGGCGTGTGCGGTTGTGTAGACGACATACATATTGTGGCAGGGGGCCGAGTTCACGAGTTACCCGCCCGGAATAATGTAACAGGGGGCAAAAATGAAGTTTTTATCCAAACTGGACCCGATGACGGTATTGATGCTGGTTGTAATATTTGGTGTGGTGATTACCATGTCAACCCAGGCTGTAAAGAAAACCTCAGGCAGCGAAGCAACGGCGTACGTTATGCCGGTTGATTCTGCGGGGCTGACATCCAGCAGAAATCCCTCGGGTGAATCCTGATCGCCAGTTTAGTTGTTAATCATTAACGGTTGCAGCCAACGCCGGTAGAGCACTTCTGCTGCATCGTGCAGTTGTTTGGTGTGTTCTTTCAGGTTTTCCATTATTTCGTTTTGGTCTTGTACGCCCGGTGCAGGGCTATGAGTTCATTTTCATCGCGTGTTGTCCATTCCCGCACCATGGCATCGGTCATTTCAATTGCGGAATTCATTCAATATCGTCATTAACACTCACCCATGAAAACCAAAGTGCTGATATCATCGATGTGTGTCGGGTACATTTCTCCGGCATCACTGCGCACCTGTTCAAAAGGAATGTTATAGTTTTCCAGCAGGGTGGCAAAATAACCGGAGCCTTTACAGGCAACGTACTATACCGGCCATAGATGGCTCATCTAGCAAGTGAGCCCAACAAAAACTCAAAATATAATGTTTGTCAATGTATTAGTACACCCTCTAAACGGTCAACTGCGGAATTTAGGTTCATGATAAATAAACGGCCTGAGCGGGTTATTCAGATGGTGAGTATGTGGTTGTTGCTGATTTTATCAGCCTTTGCCGGTGTGTGTGTGGCGGAGTCGCAGGATGAGCGCAAGCCTGCGCGGCAGATTGTGTTGCAAGGCATTCTTGGCAGCAAGGCATTATTGCTGGTGGATGGCCAGCGGCAAATGATGTCGATAAAGGATGCCGCAAAACAGGGCGTGCGTGTGTTGCGTATCGAGGAAGAGCAGGTGGACGTGGATATCGATGGCAAACACCGCCGTCTGCGCCTGGGTGACAGTTATTCCGTGACAGGCCAGTACAAAGCGCGTGAGAGTATTGAGGTGGCCATTGCCAAAAATAACACGGGTATGTATTCCACGGTAGGTAGCATCAATGGTTTGCCGGTTTCATTTTTAGTGGATACAGGAGCAACCTCGGTTGCCATGAGCGCACAGCATGCCAAACGTCTGGCCATTGATTTTCGGGTGACTGGTGAGCCGACTTTTGTGGGTACGGCATCGGGGGTGAGCGAAGCGTATCGGGTAATATTGGATAAGGTTACTGTTGGAGAAATCACTCAGCATAATGTGAAGGCAGTAGTGATTGATGGTAACTATCCGATGCAGGTTCTGTTAGGAATGTCATTTCTGGGACAATTGGAAATTCAGCGTGATGGCAATATTATGCGCCTGAAGAAAAAGTTCTGATATTGTATTTGTTCGGGAGTGGTTAGGCACGTCATTGTCAGCGATAAAAAAACCGGGGTTCATGCTCTGAACCCCGGTAAAAGTAAGACAAAGAAGACAATTATTGATCGCTGTCTTTAAGACGGTTAATGCCTAAAGCTTTCAGCACATATTTTTCGTAAATGGGCTCTGATGTTCCCTTTTTCATTTTACGCATGAAGTATTTTTCAAATGCCACCTTGGCAACATGCACCCATTTTCCCTTTTTAAACCAATTAACATTGCGTGGTGGAATTTGCGGCAATGCGACGAAGGCTGCGCCTGTGTCTCCCATATCGGCAAGACAGATTGCATTCCATGTTCCTTCATGAGAAGGCGCTTTTCCTTGCAGCTCCTCCTCAATGTTATGTACGATAGCTGTCACCATTGATTCGATCATATAGCCGGTTTTGGGCGTGCCTGTTGGTACGGGAGTGACTTCCACAGGGGGGATGGCAATACAGACGCCAGCGGAGTAGATGTTTTTGTATTTAGGACTGCGTTGATGATCATCCACAATAACAAAGCCCCGGGGATTGCAAAGCCCTTCCACATTGGCTACAGCATCCACCCCTTTGAAGGCTGGTAACATCATTGAATAATTAAACGCCACTTCATGTTCTTTGATGATTTCGCCTTCCATATTATGTTCTGCAACATACATTTTGCTTTTTTCGACTTTGGTCACTTTTGCATTGGTGATCCATTTGATGTGGCGATTACGTAACTCTGATTCCATCATGCCCTTGGAGTCTCCCACGCCGCCGAGCCCCAGGTGGCCGATGTAGGGTTCACTGGTAATGTAAGTCATCGGGATTTGATCACGGACTTTCCGCTTGCGCATATCGGCATCCAGGATAAATGCGTATTCATAGGCGGGCCCAAAACAACTGGCTCCTTGCACCGCACCAACAACAACCGGGCCAGGGTTTTCCACCAGTTTCTGGTAGGCATCGTAAGCTGTTTCAGCGTGATCGACGGTACATATTGACTGGGTAAAGCCATCAACCGGGCCTATTCCTTCAATTTCTTCAAACGCCAGTTTTGGGCCGGTGGTGATAAGCAGGTAGTCGTATTCCACCCGCTCACCGTTAGCTAATTCAAGTACGTTGTTTTCGGCGTTAATTTTGTTCACCGGGCTGACGATGAATTTTATGTTTTTACGTTCCAGGTAAGGACGAATGGGAAAGGTAATATCGGCACGTTTACGCCAGCCGACTCCAATCCAGGGGTTGGATGGAACAAACTGAAAATATTCCCTGGCATTGACCATTGTAATGGTATGCTCTTTGTCCAGTGCCTCTCTTAATTCGTAGGCTGCGGGCATCCCTCCTGTGCCTGCACCCATGATAACGATGTGTGCCATATAAACTCCTTTTAATGTTATGTTTCCAGCTTTTCAGCGTTCGCGGGTTACCTTGCGGTTTATCAAAAAAGGCGACTCACAAGCTCAAAATCAATATCCGTTTGAGTGCCAGTGTGGTGAAGATGTTCGTTGCCAGCAATCCTTTGTGGGAATTCCCGTATTCGCTACATGCTGGGCAGAGGCTGTTTTATGCTGACTGCGCCCCGTAAGTCACCTGTCCGATAATCTGTGGCTCTATCGAAGGGGTATTGCTGTTGCAATTTTTGTTTTACAGCGCTGGGGATATCATTTTTACTGCCATGACAGGTTAAACATTGAGGTTTGACGCCAATGGCTTTGGCAAAACGGAAATAACGACCATTGGGCTCGGTCACCATCTCGGAGAAACTCATTGTCTTGAGTGATTCCCCCCGGTCGAGGCGGGCCTGAAATTGCGCCAGTACTTTTTGTTCCCATACATCAGGCATACCAATCATGGGGTTACGCACACGGGTGCTGACGCGGGTCACTTTCCAGCCCTGGTTTCGGGAGATATCTGCTGTCATCTTTGGCGCTTGTTCTGAGCAGACATTGATGGCAGCAACAGGACCGTCTTTCTGCATTGCGCCTTTCATGGTCTTGCCCAGCTGCATCATGAAAGATTGTGCCACTTCCATTGCTGCCTGAGTGCGTTGTTCAACATTGTCAGCGATTGCGCTGGTTGTCGCCGACAGAGTCAATGTCAATATCAATGCCTTTCCTTGAATAGATATCGTTCTTTTCATCACTCTTGCTCCCATGCGGTGTTGTGATCGTGTTAGGTTTGGGGCATATCTTCCATGTTGTCCAATGGTGCATATAAAATTGAGTGCAAAGCCAAAACAATGAACTCCCACGGAGGACTATGGGAGCTAGGGTAAAGGAGCAGGGCGAGATATTGTATATCTCGTTGGGAGTGTGTGGCGTGCAATAAAACCTAAATGTCAATCGCCACGGGTATAGGTATCATAAGGCTCAAATTATGTCGTCATGTTTTTTTCGATGAGCGCATAGGCTGAATGATTATGAATGGACTCGAAGTTTTCTGATTCCACTACGTAGGCGGTAATGCGTGAGTCCTGGTTTATGTAGGCTGCAATATCGCGCACCATGTCCTCCACAAATTTTGGGTTGTCGTAGGCACGTTCGGTGACGTATTTTTCGTCCGGGCGTTTTAACAGGCCGTACAGTTCACAGGAGGCAATGGATTCCACGGCATCAATAATGTCTTCAATCCAGACAAATTCGCGAGTCTTGATGGTGACTGTAACGTGTGAACGTTGATTGTGCGCACCGCGATCAGAAATTTTCTTTGAGCAGGGGCACAGACTGGTGACGGGCACCACAACTTTGAGTGTTGTCTCATGTTGACTGCCGCTACTGGAGCCCAAAAAAGTCACATCGTAATCCAGCAGGCTTTGCACGCCGGATACCGGTGCCGTTTTGTTGACGAAGTAGGGGAAGCTCATTTCGATGTGGCCGGACTCGGCTTCCAGTCGTTCAGTCATTTCTGCCAGCATGTCTTCGAAAGACTCGACTGAAATCTCGCGTTCGTGCTGGTTGAGTATTTCCACAAAGCGCGACATATGAGTGCCTTTGAAATTATGCGGCAGGTTCACATACATATTGAAATTGGCGATAGTGTGTTGTTCGCCGCCGGAGCGGTCACGAATACGTACCGGGTGACGGATATCTTTGATACCCACCTTGTTGATAGGCAGGTGTCGGGTATCTTCCGAATTTTGTACGTCGGCAATGGTGGAATCAGTCACGAGCTTTCCTTTTTTGCAGTTTGAGTCTTCAGCTTGTTAATTATCGGTAAAACGTACACAGGCACGCTCGGTTTCCCACAAGGTGATCGCCTTGACGCGTATATGCTCGTTGTTAAGTGTTTTTGACAAGCCACTGAAAATAAATGCAGAGATGTTTTCTGCGGTGGGGTTGATGGTGTCAAAAGGTTCGATTTCGTTGAGATAGCGATGGTCGAGCAGGTCGGTCAATTCACGAACCTGCTGGCGTATTGCCTTGAAATCAATAGCCATGCCCACGTTGTTCAGCTGGCTGGCCTCGACTTCAGCCTCAACTTTCCAGTTATGTCCGTGCATACGTGAACAGGCACCAGGGTAGTCACGCAGGGTGTGGGCAGAGGCAAAATCGCTGACAACTTTAAGGGTGTACTTCGCTGGCATGGGAATTATGGGGACAGTTGGTAAATAGCAGAGGCTATAAGTTGATTAAAATACTAAGGTATTCGGCGTTATTTAGCAATACGGGCTTGCGTGTCAGGTTGTGCCAGTAATGTGTTGATGGTGTTCTCGATGCCAATGGCATCCAGGCCGCATTGGGCAAGTAATGCACTGTGTTCACCGTGCTCGACAAAATAATCCGGTAATCCCAGGTTATGTATGGCTATGGTAACGCCGTGTGCAGCAAGGCATTCGTTAATACCGCTACCTGCGCCACCCGCCACGACATTTTCTTCCACGGTGACGATCAATTGATGTTGTTCGGCTATTTCCAGTATCAGGTCTTCGTCCAGTGGTTTGACAAAGCGCATGTTGACTACTGTGGCGTTGAGTATTTTACCGGCTGTGATGGCTGGCGTCACCCTGCTGCCGAAGGCGAGAATGGCAACATGGGTACCACGGCGTCGTATTTCAGCCTTGCCCAGTGGCAGCGTTTCAAAGTCTTGCGCAGGTTGCGTGCCAGGGCCGAAGCCGCGCGGATACCGCACGGCACTGGGACCGTTGTGCTGGTAACCGGTGTTGAGCATCTGGCGGCATTCAGTTTCGTCCGCCGGAGCCATCACCACCATGTTGGGTATGCAGCGCAGGTAACTGAGGTCGAAGCTGCCTGCATGCGTGGGCCCGTCAGCACCCACCAGTCCGGCACGGTCGATGGCGAACATGACGGGCAGATTCTGGATGGCAATGTCATGGATCAGCTGATCATAGGCGCGTTGCAGGAAGGTGGAATAGATGGCCACCACCGGCTTGAGGCCATCGCAGGCCATGCCCGCAGCCAGTGTCACTGCATGCTGTTCGGCAATGCCCACATCCAGATATTGATTCGGAAATTGTTTGGAAAAAGCCACCATACCGGAGCCTTCGCGCATGGCAGGGGTGATGCCCATGAGTTTTTTATCCTGTGCGGCCTGATCGCACAGCCAGTCACCAAACACCTGTGTGTAGGTGAGGCTGGCTTTTTTATGGCTTGCAGGAAGGGCTTCACCGGTATCCGGGTCGTAACTGCCCACGCCGTGGTAGGCGCAGGGGTCTTCTTCAGCAGGCTCAAAACCCTTGCCTTTTTTGGTGACGATATGCAGAAACTGCGGGCCTTTCAGCGTGCTCAGGTTGCCCAGAGTCTTGATCAGGGAGTCCATGTCATGGCCATTAATAGGGCCGATGTAGTTGAAACCCAGTTCCTCAAACAAGGTGCCGGGGATCACCATGCCTTTGGCATGTTCTTCCACGCGCTGAGCCAGTTCCCACATATTGGGAATCTGGCTCAGCACCTTTTTTGAGCCTTCGCGGGCAGCGAGATAAAGCTTGCCGGAGAGGATGCGCGCCAGATAATTGGACAGGCCTCCCACGTTGGGGGAAATGGACATGTCGTTGTCGTTGAGAATCACCAGCAGATTAGCGTCCAGTGAACCGGCGTGATTCAGTGCCTCAAAAGCCATACCCGCTGTCATCGCACCATCCCCGATGATGGCAACGACTTTTTTGCCGGTCTCATTTTCATCATCTGTTTGTTGTTGCGCGGCAATGGCCATGCCCAGTGCCGCACTGATGGAGGTGCTGGAATGGCCCACCCCGAAGGTGTCATAAGGGCTTTCGCTACGTTTGGGAAAACCGGCAATACCGCCCTGCTGGCGCAAACTGTGCATTTGCTCGCGGCGGCCGGTAAGAATTTTGTGCGGGTAACTCTGATGGCCGACATCCCACACAAGCTTGTCCTGTGGTGTGTTAAACACATAATGCAGAGCCACAGTGAGTTCCACAGTGCCCAGACCGGAGGAGAGATGTCCCCCGGTTTGACCGACGGCCTGAATCAGGAAGGCGCGTAACTCGTCCACCAGCTCTTTGAGCTGGTCGGTGTCCAGTAATCGGACATCGTCGGGGCTGTTGATGCTTTCCAGTAACGGAAAGGCGCGTGTTTTGGGCATGGGCTATGCTGCAATTTTTCGTAGGGTGGGCACCGCCCACCGTATCAGGTACCAAGCGTGCTCAATGGTGGGTATACCCTACGAGGGTTAAAAAGGGGAATGATTATATCAGCTTTGCCGGTGAATGATGTACTCGGCGATATCGCGCAGTGGTTGGGCGGATTCGCCCCAATACGACAGGCTGTCAACGGCTTCCTGGTGTAACTCATCTGCACGCTGTTTGGCCTCGGCCATGCCCAGCAGGGCAGGATAGGTGGTTTTGTGCCGGGCCTCGTCAGACCCCTGGGGTTTGCCCAGGGTTACTGTGTCGCCTTCCACATCAAGGATATCGTCACGGATCTGGAAGGCCAGTCCCATGCATTTGGCGAAGTGGTCAAGTTTTTCCAGTTGTGTGGGTTCAATATTGGGTTGGCTCAATGCGCCCAGCTGGATGCTGGCGCGAATCAGCGCACCGGTTTTATGGATGTGCATGTTTTCCAGTTCGGCGAGATTCATGGTTTGTCCCAGGCCTTCGGCAGCGAGGTCCATGGCCTGCCCGCCTGCCATACCTCGTGAACCACTGGCTAGCGCCAGAGTTTCCACCATCTTCAGGCGCAGGGCAGGCTTGTCCACCATGTCGGGGTCGTGGGCGAGGATGTAAAACGCCAGGGATTGCAGGGCATCACCAGCGAGAATCGCGGTGGCCTCGTCGAACTGGATGTGACAGGTGGGCTTGCCACGGCGCAGTGCGTCATTGTCCATGGCTGGGAGGTCATCGTGAATCAGCGAATAGACATGAATCAGTTCCAGTGCGCAAGCCGGGCCATCCAGCACGGAGGGAGCTATGCCAAGCATTTGTCCAGTGAGGTATACCAGCAGAGGGCGTATACGTTTACCACCGTCGAGACTGGAATAGCGCATGGCCTCATGCAGTAACGCAGGATTTACATTGACTGTGGGCAGCCAGTGTTGCAGCGCCTTTTCAGTGCGGGCCCGACAAGTTTCGAGCAGGGGAGTGAGTGACATGAATCAGGTCAGGGTTTTCTTCATGGATTGAATGTTTTTGCGGGCATTATTCAGTCTGGGCGGTAAATGTTTCGGGTCTACCGTCTTTTTTCAGCAGAATCTCTACTTTTTGTTCGGCTTCAGTCAGCGCAGTCTGGCAGCTGCGGGTGAGTTCGATGCCGCGCTCGAAGTCTTTTAACGAATCCTCCAGTGAAGACTCGCCATTTTCCATACGCTCTACCAGCGTTTCAAGTTCTTTCAGCGCTGTTTCAAAATCGGGTGTTTTTTGTTTCTTCTGAGCCATGTTGTTGAACTCTGTGGTTTCCGTTTTTTGCGGGTGGGCGGTACGTTAACGCAGGCTCTCCAGCCGGGTCAATTCTGCCGAGGATAAATTGTGATGAAAAAAACCGGGTTTCGTCAGTGTGGTGATGTGGCTATCCGTCAACCAGCAGCGGTAAAAACCCGAAAAAGGTATTGGCAAACCACATGATTGAAACTTAATACGCCGAAGTGGAAGGGCCTATCGGTCCAAATCAGCTATACACCCTGGACACCAGGATTCAGTTTGAACAGGCGCGGTTATGATTTTATGTCTAATCTGGATATGTGAAGCCTGATTGTGGCAGCTTTGCTGGATTAAGTTTATCCTGGATTCCGCAGTTGAACGGCCTGTAGAGTGCGTTGAGTTTTGTGGCTGGTGAGGTGCAATTAATGACGTTGCACCACACAAAATAGGGTGTGTTCGTTGCAGTGGTTCAGCTGATTATCCTTGGCTGGCTCGTATCAACTAATCAGATTGCGTCAGCTCGGAGTTTACGACTATAGTCCTGGTATGGGCAGGCATTCATCAATGGGGTGACTGGCCCGGTGGAAGTTTCCAACGATGTGTCGCGGGTGGCCGACTATGAGAATCGTCTTCTTTAGTAGCAAGCCTTACGAGCAAACGTTTTTTGACGAGGCCAATGAGAAATTTGGTTTTGAGCTGGTTTATTTTACGCACCCTCTGTCCCGACACACAGCGCTGAAATCATTATCGGCTGATGCCGTGTGCGTATTTGTCAACGATACACTTGATTACGATGTTCTTGCGGCTTTGCAGCGACAGGATATTCGGCTGGTGGTGTTGCGTTGTGCCGGGTTTAACAATGTGGATTTACCTGCCGCAGAAAAACTGGGTGTGAGAGTGGTGCGGGTTCCTGCTTATTCTCCCTATGCCGTAGCTGAACACACGGTGGGTTTGATCTTGTCACTCAATCGTAAAATCCACCGCGCCCATAATCGTGTACGGGAGGGCAATTTTTCGTTAGAGGGGTTGTTGGGTTTTGATATGCATGGCCGGACCGCAGGGGTGATTGGTACCGGGCGGATTGGTTCTGTGGTGGTGCGTATTTTGTCCGGCATGGGTTGCCGTGTGTTGGCTTACGATCCCCAGAAAAACAATGAGTGCGTACAATTGGGGGCACGTTATGTGAGCCTGCCGGAACTTTATGCGCAGTCCGACATTATCAGTCTGCATTGCCCGCTGGGCTGCGATACCCATTATCTGATTAATGCTGCTGCGCTGGCGCAAATGAAGGATGGCGTAATGCTGATTAATACCAGCCGGGGAGCCGTGATTGATGCGGCAATTTTGGTGCCGGGGCTGAAATCGGGAAAAATCGGCTACCTGGGCCTGGATGTTTATGAACAGGAAGGCGACCTGTTTTTTGAAGACTTGTCCAATGAAATTATTCAGGATGATGTGTTTGAGCGGCTGGTGACATTTCCCAATGTATTGATCACCGGGCATCAGGGTTATTTTACCGAAGATGCGCTGCGAAATATTGCGCAGACCAGTCTTGCCAACGTCCATGCGCTGGAGCAGGGGCAGGTGTGCGAAAATGAGCTGACGACCACGGTATTACGTGGCACCTGCCGGTGACGGCATGGGTGTCTGGGCTGGATTATTGGCTCTGTTCGGCAGGCACCATGCCGAGCCGGTGGTATCTGCATCATCCCGGGAAAACTGGCACGCTGAAGATGTAAACACTGTTTTTGCATCATTTGAAACGAGTATCGATGGATTAACAAAAGCTGAAGCCGAAAAGCGCCTGGCTGACTATGGGCCGAACCGGCTCGTGGAAGCAAAAGCGCGTAACCGGTTGCTGCGTTTTTTCTGTCAATTCCACAATGTGCTGATTTATGTGTTAATGGCGGCAGGTATCGTGACTGCGCTGTTGGAACATTGGTTGGATGCCAGTGTGATTTTCGGTGTGGTGATGCTCAACGCATTGATTGGTTTTGTGCAGGAGGGCAAGGCCGAGGATGCTTTGCGCGCCATTCGGCAAATGCTCTCGCCTGATGCCATGGTATTGCGGGATGGGCGGCAATCAACTGTTCCGGCAGCAGAGCTGGTGCCCGGTGATGTCGTTTTGTTGCAGTCCGGCGATAAAGTGCCCGCAGATCTGCGGTTATTTCGTGTCAAAGGTTTGCAGGTTCAGGAGTCAGTGCTCACTGGCGAATCTCTGGCAGTGGAAAAAACCATCAATGCTGTAGAGCAACAAGCGATAATCGGTGACCGTCGCTGCATGGCCTATTCCGGTACTCTGATTGTTCATGGTCGAGGTCGCGCCGTGGTGGTGGCCACGGGCGCGCAAACCGAAATTGGTCGCATCAGCACGCTGGTATCGGCGGTGGAATCGGTGGAGACGCCATTGTTACGTCAAATGGCACAGTTTGGTCGCTGGTTGACAGCCGTTATTTTGGGGGTTGCCACGATTACCTTCGCTTTCGGCGTGTTGTTGCGGGATTATTTGCCTGCTGAAATGTTTCTTGCTGCTGTCAGTCTGGCAGTGGCGGCGATTCCCGAAGGGTTGCCTGCCATTATGACTATCACGCTGGCAATGGGGGTGCAGCGTATGGCCCGGCGCAATGCCATTATTCGCAGGCTGCCTGCTGTTGAAACTCTGGGAGCAGTGTCGGTAATCTGCTCGGATAAAACCGGTACCTTGACCCGCAACGAAATGATGGTAAGCAGCATTGTCACAGCCAATCAGTTGTTTGCCTTGAGTGGTACGGGCTATGACCCTCACGGAATTCTTTCAACAATCAGTCCGTCAGAGGAAAAGCGGGATGTGTTACCCGAGCAACAGCCGCTGTTACTGGAAGCGCTGCGTGCGGCAATGTTGTGTAATGATGCCTCACTGGAATACGCTGATGACGAATGGCGGGTACAGGGTGACCCTATGGAAGGTGCGTTGCTGGTGGCCGGCGTAAAAGCAGGGCTGGATATTGACGTTGAGGTCAGACAATATCCGCGTACCGATCTTATCCCCTTTGAGTCTGAGCATCGGTTCATGGCGACATTGCATCACAGTCATCGCAGTGAAGCGTTTGTTTTTCTCAAAGGTGCGCCGGAGCGGGTACTGGAAATGTGTACGCGACAAAAAAATCTGTCAGGCGAATCAACGCTGGATAAAAAATATTGGCTGGCCCGTATTGAAGAGATGGCGGGACAAGGGCAGCGTGTCCTGGCCATTGCCGTCAAAACTGTTGAGCATCAACAGATGGAGTTGTTGTTTGATGATGTGAATAATGGCCTGATCATGCTGAGTTTGTTTGGTCTGATTGATCCTCCGCGAAAAGAAGCCATTGCCGCAGTGCAAGCCTGTGGAGAAGCAGGCATCAGAGTGAAGATGATTACCGGTGACCATGCTGCTACTGCGTGCGCCATTGCCCGGCAATTGCAGCTGGTGAACGCTGATGATGCCATTACCGGGCAGCAACTTGAGCGGATGAGTGAGGTCGAGCTACGTCAGAAAGTGCAGGAAGTAGACGTTTATGCGCGAGTAAATCCTGGTCACAAATTGCGCCTGGTCAGATTATTGCAGGAGCATGGCAAGATCGTGTCCATGACCGGGGATGGTGTTAATGATGCGCCAGCTCTGAAACGTGCTGATGTAGGGGTAGCCATGGGCCAAAATGGCACCGAAGCGGCAAAAGAGGCTGCCGAAATGGTGCTGGCCGATGATAACTTTGCTTCCATTATTCATGCGGTGGAAGAAGGTCGCACAGTTTACGATAATCTCAAAAAAGCCATTCTGTTTATTTTGCCCACCAACGGCGGACAGGCATTGATTATCCTTGCTGCTATTGTCTTAGGCTTTCAACAATTACCCCTGACTCCCGTACAGATACTCTGGGTGAATATGGTAACGGCGGTGACATTGGCTTTGTCGCTGGCTTTTGAGCCGCCGGAAGTGAATGTCATGCACCGTCCACCGCGCGATTCTCGGGAGCCGATACTGAATGCTCATCTGTTGTGGCGCATTATTTTTGTCTCATTGATTCTAATGGGAGGGACTTTCGGGCTTTTTCTCTGGGAAATGCAACGAGGTGCGAGTATTGAACATGCGCGTACCGTTGCAGTGAATACGCTGGTGATGTTTGAGATTTTTTATTTGTTCAACTCCCGTTACATTACCGCTTCGGTATTTAACCGTGCCGGATTTATCGGCAACCCTTATGTATTGATGGCTATAGCAGTGCTTGTCATTTTTCAATTAGGTTTCACCTACCTGCCATTACTGCAAACCTTGTTTGGTACGGTGGCTATTGGTATCGATATCTGGTTACGCATTGTATTGGTTGCTTCTACGGTATTGTTTCTGGTTGAGATGGAAAAAGTATTTTTACGATACAAACAATGACTGTTTTAAAATGGTATTTTTGTAAATAACTAAAATGCAACAATCTTTCCTGTCGGGTTATTTTTCCATCTGATCAGCATAAAGGTACCACCTTTTCCGGATAAAAATAATCACCAGCCATTCTGGTTGTTTTGGGTGTATGTAAGGGTTTTTATTCTTTCTATAGTCTGCATATAGGACTATAGTATAAGCAATATCCACTCCTTTATAGACCCTCAGGGTTTGGTGTACACGCCGATGACAAAACAGTTAGATATAGATATCAATAAAAGCACAGGAAAGGCCAAAGAGAAGAAAAAGATCATTTTTGATCTAAATGTTGAAGGCCCCAAAATCGCCTGGAATGAAGATGGTTCTTTTCCCTATCAAACCAAAATGGATACGGTTACCTATGAGCTGGAAAAGCACTTGTTGCAAATTGAGCTGCTCAAAGTTCAAAGCTGGATTCAGGATACCAAGCAGCGCGTGGTAGTTGTTTTTGAGGGTCGTGATGCTGCGGGTAAAGGGGGGACCATCAAGCGCTTTATGGAACACCTTAATCCGCGAGGAGCCAAAGTGGTTGCCCTGGAAAAACCGAATGCCAGAGAACGAAACCAATGGTATTTTCAGCGTTATATTCAGCATCTTCCATCGAAAGGGGAGATCGTCTTGTTTGACCGCTCCTGGTATAACCGAGCGGGTGTTGAAAAGGTCATGGGCTTTTGTGATGACCACGAACATCTTGAGTTTTTACGTCAGGCCCCCGAGCTGGAAAGGATGTTGGTCAATGCCGGTCTGATTTTTTACAAATACTGGTTTTCTGTCAGTCGTGAGGAACAGTTTCGCCGCTTTAAATCACGTCAAAAAGACCCACTCAAACAATGGAAACTGAGTCCGGTAGACATGGCTTCTCTTAGTAAATGGCATGATTATACCGAAGCCAAAGATGTGATGTTTTTTCACACTGATACCCGGGATGCGCCCTGGACAGTGATAAAGTCAGACGATAAAAAACGTGGCCGTATTAACTGTATGCGCCATTTTTTGAGCAAATTGGATTATCCGGACAAAGATCATGATGTGGTTGGCAAACTTGACCCTCTTATTGCCGGGTCTGCAAAGCAGATCCATGAAAAAGATGAGATAGCTGATTTTCATAATAAGTGAAAATAGCTGAGGGATTCATGAAATAAACCAAGTGATCCGGTAGGTTTTTTTGGGCCTGATAAATAACAGTTACAGCATGTCGTTTTAGATGGCCTGGCCAGCATTTTTATACGTAAAATGAGGAGTGTTATGATGAGTAAAGAGAAAAAAAAACAAAAAAAATTAAAAAAGGTGATCAAGAAATCTTACGATGAAATCGCCAAGGCTGCGGTGAGTGCGAAAAAAGCCGAAAGTCGGGCCAGCAAGGCTGCCAAGCATGCGCGTGAAGCACGAGCCACAGTTGCCAAAGCTGAAGAGCGGTTAAAAAAGATGATTGCCGAGCTTAAAAAACTGGAAGCGGATAAGGTTGCCCGAAAAAATGCGGCACAAAAGTCGGCACAAAAAAAAGCTATCAGGCAAGCCAGGAAAAACAAAGAAAAACAAAGAAAAACCGCTAAAAATAAAAAGTAGTTTTTGTTATAGCGGTGTCTACGTCACACTCTGACAAAACGGGCAGGGAAAATATTACCCTTGCCCGCAAAGAGATGCCTGTTTTCCATTCTGGTTTTTATTCGCTGAAATCCAAAATTGTCAGCTGGTGAACCTCAGAAACCGGGGTTAATACTCAAAGGTGATGCCCCAGGAAACAAGTGTTCCAACATCCTGGGCTGCGAGGTCGCGTACGCGGAGTTGCCAGTTGCCACGAACAGATTCACCCAGAATATCGTTGAGGTCAGGTGTTGATGTGGGGTCGTACAACCGCTTGAGGTTGTTGTTCGATCCACCTTTATTATTGTGCAGCCGCACAACCTGCCCGGACGGAGAAAAAAGCTCGACCTGAAGATCGCCAATATAGGGGTGTACAATATCAATGTTAACGGTGATATTTTTGACCTCACCCTCTTGCTGAATTTGAATTTCGCTTGATTCTCCCTGGGCATTGGCATCAGGGATCGGGAGATTCGGGTTTACGCTTTCTGTTATTACCGTAGAGCGGCGTTGGTATTCGGCCGCAATGCCCCAGCGTACCAGCCGACCAACATCCTGGGAGGCGGTATCAACAACGGTGAGTGACCAGTTTCCACCAACGTCGCTTCCCGCCAACTTTGCCAGTGCAGGCAATGTTGCGCTGTGGTAGGTTGTTTTGATGTCATCGCCATCCTCGCCCTCGTGATTGTGTAACACCACTTCAATGCCACCCGGGCTAACGAGTGAGACTTTCAGATCACTGATCCAGCTGTGAATGATTTCTACATTGACAGAAAGGTCAGTGATTTCACCGGATGGTGTGATATTCAGAAAACTGGTGACTCCTTTGGGGTCATTGTCTGGAATGAGTACGTTTGGGAATGTTTCAGCTTCGGCAATGGGTTGGCTTTTGGGTTCTCCAACAGTGAATGTGATGCCATCGCCGGCAGCGCTGATTTCTGAGATGACAAGACCGGAATCTGTGCCGTTCCACATTCGGGATGAAGGCGTTGTTACATCAGAGACTGCCACGCCGGATACGTCACCAAAGAGGTCTGTGGCATCACCGGCATTACGATTGTTTTCGAGATCAAGACTGCCATCAGCCTGGAGGAGGGCGCATTGGTAATGTTTGTTTCGAGTGCCATCCTGCCATTCGTTGGAGCCCAGTGTGTCGCAGTGGTAAACAGCCAGTCCACTTGATGGCAGGTAACTGTCCAGCCCGAGCTGGCTGCGATTTTCAATGATGAAATATTCATTGGGCAGCGTGGTTTCATGTTTCCAGATGGTGTTGTAGCTGCCATGCGGGGCCGTAATTGTGTCGGATGAATTGAGAATATGCACATTATCAATCCAGCCCGCGAGTTCGCGTAAATAGCCGCATACCGGTGAAGGTGTGCGGCGCTGATTGAGGTAGTTGCCTGAGCCCATGAGGCAGTAGCGACCGATACCCTGGCTTTTTTCAAAATCGCCATCACGCTTACCGTAGTCGTACATGTCCGGGAAGCGGCATAGCAAGTGCCCGTTTTCGTGACAGATTGTTCCAATCCTCAAATCGACAGCATATGTCCCAAGCCCGGTGAGCTGGTAGTAGTGGGTGCGGGTTGCGCCGTATTGCAATTGTTGAACAGAGTTATGCGGCCAAAGATTACCGCTATATTGGGAGTCTCCTGCATAAAGAAAATTGATTGCATCCACAATCCCTTCTCCCCGGGAGTCAAAATCGGCAAGATTGATATTAAATTTTTCAACAGCGATATCCAGTGCTTCTTTAACCAGTAAATTGTTGATGTAATAACTTCGCCTTTTGGGCAGTTTTATCGGCCCGATAACCGTGTTGACGTAATTGAGTTTTCCACTTGAGACAATGTTGAAATACGTATTGACCGAGCAGTAGTTTCCGTTTTCGCGATAGTTTTCGGCATTAAACATTGCTTCAACGGCCTCCCGGGAAATGTTTGTGACAACATCATCAAAATCAACAATGATCGTCAGTCCACGAACCGTCCCCTGATGCAACTTGCGCCCTTCCAGCAAGCCGTCATCCGGTCCTATGGTCCGCGTTGCACTTGAATCCGGGTTGGTTTCCCGCGGACGAAGGCGGTTATAGTTCAGTTCAAATTTTTCATTGTACACAGCAGGTGCTTCTTTGAGATGTTTTCTCAGCCCATCCGGTAAAGGTTTGCCGATAGGTGCGCCGCTTGACACAAAACGCCCTGATGCAAGTAAGGCATAGCAATAGCAACCATGGTCTTTGTCGAAGACAACCGTGTATCCATCAAGCGTTTCATAGCGGGCATAAAATTCGTCACCAAAAATGTTCAGTTGAACATCGCCGCCAGTGTGTTGCCCGCACACAATGGTATCTCCGATTAGAACGCTCATGTTTTTATTTCCTCTAAAAAGTGATGGTGTTATTCTGTTTATTCTCCGGCAAGCTTGTCGAGAATGCCCTTCAGGCAGGTATTTGTGTGTGCTGTAATGTTCATTCTTACTACCAATTACTGTAAAAAGCTACCCGCAATATTACGGGTAGCTTTGTCAGTATTATTGAACGCCTGCACGCTGTAGATAATTATCCAGAGCTTCCAGATCAGGCTGCCCGGGGGACTGCGCAATTTCACCTTTGGTGGTCAAACGCTCCGGCAGTGAACGGGATAATTTCTGAGCTTCGTTTTCCTGCGCTGCCTTGTCGTTACTGAATTTTGGATATGCACAACGTCCAGCACGTACCATTGTGGCATTGCCCCAGCCAATAATATTGCCAAACTTGCCATCTTCACGCCATTCCGTCCAATCCTTGAATGCCATGCCACGTACACGCCCGGGAACATCGTAGGTTGTGTGTACCAGCGTCATATGGTCATGTCCTACATCCCTGGCATAATCACCGGTCATTTTGACTTCGTCACCTTCCTGATAATAACGACCGTTCCAGTCTGGAAAACTGGTTGAATACCAGACGCCCTGAATGCTGGTGCCCACCACAGAATATGGCAGGAAACAGATTTCCTGTGTTGCCCATTGGGCATGCGTACTGGTGGAGTCATTATAAAAAGTAATGTGCCATTTATTACCATCATCAAACACATTAGGTTCAGGCGGGTTAGCCAGAGCACCACCACTAAGTAATAAACTACCAATGGCAACCAGTGTTGCCTGTTTTTTTAGGCTATTCATTTTAACTCTCCTGAATAAAATATGACTGTAAATATTTCTTTTTTACAGGCGGCGGAAATCCCTGCCGCAAATGCATACTAGTGCATGTGATATCAGGCTGGCTTGGCAGTATGACCTTTTTTCGGCGTAAATTAAGACGCTAAAAAATGATAAAAATTTACCTAAAATCAGGGAACCAAAAAATGATGACGTTTTTCCTGGTGTGTGCGAGGTCATTCAGTCATCTTTAATAAAGAGGATGCAGTGAATGAGTGTAAGCGAGAAAATATGAGCATAGGTTGATATTTTGATTATTTCTGGGTCACAGAGCATAGTCGGCAGGTTAAGATGGGTGGGGTGGAACAAGCGTAGCGGTTCCACCAAACGGCAAGGGACATATTTAAGGTTTGATCAGCTATCGATGATCACCTTGAGTCGCTGTGTTCCGGTGAGTTGTTATTGCACGAGGGGGTTCCTGTTTCAGGCAGTCGGGGTTGTTTATTAGCCTGTTGGTGGAACCGCTGCGCTTGTTCCACCCTACGGGTTTACTCTGTATTGAATAGAGCAGAACAAAAAGCGATAAATACTTCAGCTTCGTTTTAAAGAGGGTATGTCGTAATGCCATTAAGTTAACAAATAACGGTATAGCGTAGGTTGGGGTTCGCAAGTTCACCACCAACCTGCGACAAACAGAATATCCGGCTTAACTTAATGACATTGGGGTATGTTGGTTGTCAGGTTTTAAATGACGTTTTCAGACATTCAGCAATCCATGCACCTATGGCGATAATTTCTTCGTTGCACACGTTGTGTTCCATATCATAACTTTCCCAGTGAATGTTGTAATTCAGCTCTTTCAATAACGCGCAGGATTTTTTTCCATATTCGTATTTTACGACGGGATCACGGTGTCCATGTGCCATAAAAATGGGAGTGTCCTGGTTTTCTATGCTGCGTTCATTGCGGGTTGTTTTATGTAATGGTAAATAGGTGGATAGAGCACCGATGCCAGCAAGGGGCTGTGTATGGCGCAGGCCGGTATACAGTGCCACGGCTCCTCCTTGCGAAAAGCCCATGATGATAATGCGGCGTGTGGGGATACCACGCCGGTTTTCATTTTTGATTAACGCGGTGAGTCTTTGCCGGGAAGCGATAAGTCCTGCTTCATCTTCGTGCTCAAAATCCTCCAGTGAAAAAATATCGTACCAGGAGCGCATGGTGTAACCGCCATTACAGGTAACGGGTTGCACGGGTGCATGAGGGAAAATAAAACGAATATTGAGAGTGTCAGGCAATGGTAGTTCGGAGACGATGGGGACAAAGTCATTACCGTCAGCGCCAAGGCCATGTAGCCAAATAACCGATGCCGTAGGTGTGGTGCCAGTTTCGATTTCAATGGGGGGATCGATGAGTGCGTTATTCATGCGTCGGCCACCAGTTTAACCGTTTCCCCGGACTGTTCGCTCAGGCTTTTATTGAGCAAGGCAAACAGTTCCAGCCCATTCTGTTTCCAGCAGTCTTCATCGGTGTGATAATCAAAATGAAAGCCTCCGGCGCGGGCGGCGACCCAGATCTGTTGGGTGGGAGCCTGACGATTGATGATCACCTGCGAACCATTGTTGCATTCGATGGTCAATATGCCGCCAGCGAAGTCCCAGTCCAGCTCGGCATTGCATATGTCCAGCGCGTCTTCAATGGCCGACAGGGTGTCATCGACTTTTTGGTTAAATTCACCTGTATTCACCGGGGTTCTCTCCTTTAGTAGGGTATCGCTGCCTGCGCTGTGTTTCCTGCGGGTGGCAGTTTATAATGTGCGTCTTCTATGGGGATTATTCATGAAATTTTGTTGGGCGCAATATTTACTTTGTTGGGTGATCGCGATATTGGGTGCTGGCAGCCTGTTGAGTGCCTGTGGCCAAAAGGGGAGTTTGGTACAGCCTGCAGTGTCAGCCGGGGTTGTGGGTTCCGTTGAATATAAAGAAAGAGCCGTAAAAAAACCATGAATTATTTTGATTATTACCGTGGACGTTTGTTTGCGGAAGACGTTGATCTGCGTCGTATCGTCGATGACATTGGCACGCCGTGTTATGTGTATTCCCGTGCCACGCTGGAGCGCCATTGGCATGCCTTTGATAGTGTTTTTGCAGAACATGCACATCTGATCTGTTATGCCGTAAAGGCCAATTCCAATCTGGCGGTATTAAATATTCTGGCGAGACTGGGTTCCGGTTTTGATATTGTTTCGGGCGGAGAATTACGCCGGGTGATTGCTGCAGGGGGTGATCCGTCAAAAGTGGTTTTTTCCGGTGTTGGCAAGAGCACCGATGAAATGCGGTATGCGCTGGAATTGGGTATTCGCTGTTTTAATGTGGAATCTCTGACTGAGCTGGGGCGACTCAATGACATTGCGGGTGAAATGGGTATGCGCGCACCAGTGTCAATTCGCGTGAATCCTGATGTGGATGCAAAAACCCATCCCTATATTTCTACCGGACTGAAAGAAAATAAATTCGGCATCGATATTGAAAATGCCGAAGCGGTTTATCAGCACGCGGCTGCATTATCACACATCAATGTGCAGGGTATTGACTGTCATATCGGCTCACAGCTCAATGATATTTCCCCCTTTGTGGATGCATTGGATCGTGTGCTGTTGCTGATTGACAATCTTGCAGCCCAAGGTATCAAGCTACGACATATTGATATGGGCGGAGGACTTGGTATCACCTATCGTGATGAAGTGCCGCCGAGTCCTGCTGATTATGCCGCAGCAATCCTGACGCCATTGAAAGAACGGGGATTGGACATTGTTCTGGAACCGGGGCGGGCCATTGCCGGTAATGCGGGTATTTTGCTGACACAAGTGGAGTATATCAAACCGGGCGAGGCAAAAAATTTTGCCATAGTGGATGCTGCTATGAATGATTTGTTGCGGCCTGCCCTGTATGGCGCGTGGCAAGACATTATTCCCCTTGAGCCGCGCGACAATAACGGTCATGCTGACGTTTACGATGTAGTGGGGCCGATTTGTGAAACAGGTGATTTTTTGGGCAAGGAGCGCCGGTTCGCTATCGAAGCAGGTGATGTGCTGGCGGTTTGCTCAGCAGGGGCTTACGGTTTTGGTATGAGTTCTAACTATAACTCGCGGCCAAGGGTCGCCGAAGTTATGGTGGATGGTGATCAATACACCGTGGTGCGTAAACGCGAAACGCTGGAGGATTTGTGGCGGGGAGAGGTGGTGCTGCCAGATTAAACCTAGATTAAACGGGATATGAACCGGGAGCCAACAATGTTCCCTTTAATAGAGTGAGTATTTAAATGTGAATCAAGCGCTGAAAAATACTTGGTTTTAAAGAATTACCGGGTACTTAATGCAGAGGTCGCAAAGAAAAACAGCAGACTCTTCGCGACCTTTGCATTTACAGTAATCACTCGCCAGCATCTGACCCGGTTGCTCAATGCTCCACAGTGATGCGCCGGGTCTGTGTCAGCTCTTCACGTTTGGGAATGCTGATCTCCAGTGAGCCATTACGGCTTTTCGCAGTAATCCCCTCGGCATCGGCGGTGTCGGGCAGATTAAAGCGACGATGGAAGTTGCCATATGTGCGCTCAATACGTTTATAACCTTCTTTTTCTTCTTTGTGCTCCTCGCGTCGTTCACCTTTGATAGAGAGCACACCGTTTTCCATATGGACTTCGATGTCATTGGGTTCAACGCCGGGCACATCGGCAATGATCAAAAACCGGTTATCCTCTTCCTTGATATCCACGGCAGGCACCCAGTCACTGGTGGCCATACTTGCGCTGTCATCATCTGTGTTGAGGCGAGGGTCAAACAGGCTGCCCATTTCCCGCTGTAATTGCTGAAGTCTGCGCCAGGGGTCGTATTGAATAATGTTCATGATGTTCTCCTTTTCGTTGGTTTGTGCAGGGTGGTGAATACTCCCCTCGGTGGGTTGAAAAAAACCGCACCTTCTGCCTCAAATGTAGGGATGGAAGAAGGTGAATCAAGGGGTGGAAATGATTTTTCCTGCTGGGTTTTTGAAAAAATACGGGCCGTGTTGCTTGTTTGTTGGTCACTACATGTTGTGTCCGGGAAAAATTTTATTTTTCTTCCAGGCAGAATTATATATACAGGATTACGCTATCAAAATAATATAACACATTGTTTTTATTGTTTATTAGATATAAATATATTCATTGAAGGTTACATTGACAGTGCTCATTCTTGCACCTATCCTATGCCGCACACACAATATCTTGTGTTTTAGTCTTTGGAGAGCCTGCGATTGTTGACGGACGGTGAAAGCCGACCGCGCAGACGTTGGGCAGATTGTAAAAGTCCGTGACGAGGTTGCCCGTCTTATGAAAGCTGCTACTTTGAATACCATTACTTCCAGTGTTGAGGACATTCCTTTTCAGGCCGCCTCGGTGGACATCTGGGAGAAAAAATACCGCCTGCAAAGTAAGGACGGCACCGTGGTGGATGAAACCATCGATGATACCTATCGCCGTGTTGCCCAGGCGCTGGCAGATGTCGAAGAAACAGATGCCAAACGCAAGGAATGGGGGGAGCGCTTTTTATGGGCTCTGCGTCATGGCGCAATTCCTGCCGGGCGCATTATTTCCAATGCCGGTGCGTTGGCCTATAAGCCTGCGACATCCACAATCAACTGCACAGTCTCCGGTATCGTGCAGGACTCCATGAATGATATTCTGGAAAAAGTGCATGAAGCAGGACTGACGCTAAAAGCCGGTTGTGGTATTGGTTATGAATTTTCCACCCTGCGCCCCAAAGGTGCCTTTGTCGCCGGTGCGGGAGCCTATACCTCCGGGCCACTGTCCTTCATGGATATCTACGACAAAATGTGTTTCACCGTGTCTTCTGCCGGTGGTCGTCGTGGTGCGCAAATGGCCACTTTCGATGTGGGTCATCCGGATGTCATGGACTTTATCCGTGCCAAACGTGAAGACGGTCGCCTGCGTCAGTTCAACCTCTCTTTATTGATCACCCAGGAATTTATTGAAGCGGTGAAGTCCGATGAAGACTGGCGTCTGGCATTTCCGCTGAGCGAAAAAGAGATCGACATCGACAACATCGACATCAATGATCCCGCACAAGTGGTCTGGCGCGAATGGCCCACCCGGAAAAGTTATGTGAGCAACGACGAAGGTCTGGTGGCCTGCAAAGTCTACCGTACCATACAGGCTCGTCGCCTGTGGGACATGATCATGACCTCCACCTATGATTTTGCCGAACCTGGGTTCATCCTCATCGACAAGGTGAACGAGATGAACAACAACTGGTTTTGTGAAAATATCCGGGCGACAAACCCCTGTGGCGAGCAGCCACTCCCACCCTATGGTTCCTGTTTGCTGGGCTCGGTGAATCTCACCAAATTTGTGGTGGAGCCGTTCACCGGCGCGGCTTATTTTGACTGGGAAAAATTCCGCAAGACCGTGGGTATTTTCACCCGCATGCTGGATAACGTTGTGGAAATCAATGGCCTGCCGCTGGAAGGTCAGCGCAAAGCAATTATGAACAAACGCCGTCATGGCATGGGATATTTGGGGCTGGGTTCCACGCTTACCATGATGCGCATGATCTATGGTGACGCAGACTCACTGAAATTCACCGAAGAAGTGACCCGCGAACTGGCCATGGTGGGCTGGAAAACCGGTGTTGAGCTGGCAGAGGAAAAAGGTGCCGCGCCCATCATGGAAGAAGACTTTACCGTGAATGCCGAAATGCTGCGCAAACGCCCGGAAATGAAAGCCGATGGCTTCAACGTGGGTGACAGCATAAAAGGTAAAGTGCTGCACGCACGTTACAGCCGCTACATGCAAAAGGTCGGTGAAGTTGATCCCGGGCTGGTGGAAAAAATGGCCGAGCTGGGTTGTCGTTTCACCCATCACACTTCCATTGCCCCCACAGGCACCATCTCCCTGTCCCTGGCCAACAATGCCAGTAACGGCATTGAGCCCAGCTTCGCTCACCACTACTCGCGCAATGTCATTCGTGAAGGCAAAAAAACCAAAGAAAAAGTGAATGTATGCTCCTTTGAATTACTGGCCTATCAGAAAATGATCAACGCCAGTGCCATGCCCTATGCGGAAAACGGCAGCGAAAAACTGCCGGATTATTTTGTCTCTGCTGACAATATCGCTCCCAAAGCACATGTAGACGTACAGGCCGCTGCGCAAAAATGGATTGATTCAAGTATATCCAAAACCGCCAATGTGCCCACGGATTTCCCGTTTGAGGAATTCAAAGACATCTACATGTACGCCTACGACGAAGGACTGAAAGGTTGCACGACTTTCCGCTTTAACCCTGAAGTCTTTCAGGGCGTGTTAGTGAAAGAACAGGATCTGGAAAATACAACTTACCAATTCACGTTAGAAGATGGTAGCGTAATCGATGTCAAAGGCAACGAAGAGGTCGAATATGACGGAGAAACTCATACCGCTGCGAACCTTTACGATGCCCTGAAAGAAGGTTATTACGGGAAATTCTAAATTTCCTGAACTCGTATTCATCATTCAATGTATGACAAATGTACCGGATGGAACCGGATGCAGGCAGGAGTAGATAAAGATGGCTATTAAACTTGGCAGTAAAATCGTCAGTTACAGTGTGAACAAAGAAGACGAAAAACCCTCTGAAGTTGAGGCGCAAGCTCCGATCCTAACAGAAAATGAAGACAACAACGTCGTGCATATGCATGAAAAGGTCGAGCGTCCGGAAATGTTACTGGGCTCCACCTACAAAATTAAAACCCCGTTGTCGGAGCACTCCCTGTACCTCACTATCAATGACATGGTGCTTAACCCTGGCACCAAACACGAATTACGCAGACCCTTTGAAATTTTCATTAACTCCAAAAACATGGACCACTTTCAGTGGATTGTTGCGCTGACACGCATCATTTCCGCCGTGTTCCGCAAAGGGGGTGACGTGACCTTTTTGGTGGATGAACTGCGTTCCGTGTTTGATCCGCGGGGTGGTTATTTCAAAAAAGGTGGTAAATACATGCCTTCCCTGGTGGCTGAACTGGGTGATGCCATTGAATCACACATGAAATTTATCGGCTTGATTAAAGACGATGAAATGGATGAGCATCAATTAAAGCTCATCGCGGAAAAACGTGCGCAGTTTGAAACAAAACACGAACCGGCTGATGGTAATAATGCCCCGGAGGATTTTCCTGTCGGGTCGCAATTGTGTAATAAATGCAGCACGAAAGCTGTGATTAAAATGGATGGGTGTATGACCTGTCTTAACTGTGGCGACTCCAAATGCGGATAATAATAGTGTAAAGAATCCGCATGCGGTGCTTGTGTAAACTTGCGGATAAGGTGTAGTCGTTCAGACTTAACCTGATACCTGACTTGAAAAAAGGAGGGTTACCGGTTTTGATGGAAGTGCAAGCTTCCACTTGAAACATTAAGAAGTAACTCTCATGCGTCATGCCGATTATCCTGAATTTCGCAGTTGACTACTTACACTCTCTAAACGATCAACGGCGGAATTCAGGTTAAACGGAAAGCTCATGACAACAATTCTGACCCAAGACAATACCCCTCAGCCCAAAACGGTGCGCCTGGCCGATTATCGTGCGCCGGATTTTTTTATTGACTCGGTGGCTCTCGATTTTGATTTAGACGAAACCGATACACAGGTTAGCTCGGTGATGCAGTTGCGTCGCAATGCCCCGGGAGGTGACAGCGCTTTGTTGCTCAATGGGCGGGATTTGGAGCTGGTTTCCGTGAGTGTTGATGGTCATGTGCTGGATGCGGGTGATTATGAGCTGGATACCGAAGTTTTGTGCATTCCCGCATTACCTGATGTTTTTACACTGAAAATCATTACGTGTATTCACCCGCAGGACAATACATCGCTGGGTGGTCTTTATACTTCTGGTGGTAATTTTTGCACCCAGTGCGAGGCAGAGGAATTTCGCAAGATTACCTATTATCTTGACCGTCCGGATGTGATGGCAAAATTTACTACCACCATTACGGCGGATAAGACACAGTACCCGGTATTGTTGTCGAATGGGAATTTGCTGGAAACGGGTGAGCTGGCGGGTGGCCGTCACTGGGCAAAGTGGCAAGACCCGTTTCCCAAGCCATCATATCTGTTTGCCTTGGTGGCGGGTGATTTGGCCTGCATCAAAGATACCTTCGTCACTCTGTCTGGTCGCACTGTAGACCTGCATCTTTACGTGCAACATCATAATGTGGACAAATGTGAGCATGCCATGCGTTCGCTGAAAAATGCCATGAGCTGGGATGAAAAAATGTATGGCCGAGAATACGATCTGGATTTATACATGATCGTTGCAGTGGATGATTTCAACATGGGAGCCATGGAGAACAAGGGGCTCAATGTGTTTAATTCCCGTTATGTGCTGGCGCGGCCAGACACAGCAACGGATGCGGATTATCAGGGTATTGAAGGCGTTATCGGCCACGAATATTTTCATAACTGGTCAGGTAACCGGGTGACCTGCCGGGACTGGTTTCAGCTCAGCCTCAAGGAAGGTTTTACGGTGTATCGTGATGAGGAATTCAGCGCGGATATGGGGTCGCGTGGCGTTAAACGCATCGAAGATGTCAATGTATTGCGTACGCATCAATTCCGTGAAGATGCCGGACCCATGGCGCACCCGGTGCGTCCGGAGTCTTATGTGGAAATCAATAATTTTTACACGGTAACGGTGTATAACAAGGGTGCTGAAGTCGTCCGCATGTTGGCACATCTGGTAGGCGAAAAAGGCTTTCGCCGTGGCACAGACCTTTATTTTGAGCGCCACGACGGACAAGCTGTAACAACGGATGATTTTGTCGCGGCTATTGAAGATGCCAATGAAACAGAATTGTCATTATTTAAAAACTGGTACCGGCAGGCAGGCACGCCGGTGCTGGATGTGTGGCAGGAATACGATGCAGACAAACAACGTTATCGTTTGACAGTGCGGCAGTCCTGTCCGCCGACACCCGATCAGCCGGAAAAACAGCCTTTTCATATTCCTCTGGCAGTGGGGTTGCTCGACGAAGCCGGTAATGATTTCCCGCTTCGTTTACGCGGTGAAAATGGGCCTATGGACAACAATGGTACACGGGTGCTGGAGGTGCGCAACGTAGAGCAAGTGTTCGAGTTTGAAGATATCCCCCATGCGCCGACACCTTCCCTGCTGCGTGGTTTTTCCGCGCCGGTAAAGTTGCAGAGTGATGTGACTGACGAGCAGTTTTATTTTTTAATGGGGCATGACGGTGATCCATTTAACCGCTGGGAAGCCGGGCAGCAAATGGCTGTGAAAATCATTATGGATCTGACGGAAAAACACCAGCGAGGAGAGTCCCTGTCGTTGAGTGATGATTTCGTGGCTGCGATGGAAAAAACCCTGCTGGATACGGAACTGGACAAAGCCTTGGTTGCCGCCGCACTGAGCCTGCCATCCGAAGTCTATCTGGGTGAATTTATGGCGACTATTGATCCTGTTGCCCTGCATGAAGTGCGATGCTTTGTACGGCGCAGTCTGGCTCAGCGGTTACAGCCCATATTGTTATCACGTTACAAAGAAAACCAGAATGACGGTGAATACCGGATTGACGCCGAGGCCATTGGTCAGCGGGCGTTAAAAAACATTTGTTTGTCTTATCTCATGGAGCTGAATGATGCCGATGTCCGCGTGCAATGTGTCGCACAATTTAAGGCAGCCCATAATATGACCGATGTGATGGTGGCATTGCGTTGTTTGGTGAACAGTAAAGGTGATGAACGGGAAAAGGCGCTATCGGCATTTTATACAAAATGGCAGGATGATCCGCTGGTGGTGGATAAGTGGCTTACCTTGCAAGCAACTTCGCGTTTACCGGGGGCACTGAAAAATGTGCAGGCGCTGATACAGCACAACGCGTTCAGTATTAAAAATCCGAATAAAGTACGTGCGCTGATTGGTGCATTTTGTACGGGCAACCCGGCGCAGTTTCATGCGATGGATGGCGCAGGTTATGTGTTTTTGGCTGATCATGTCATCGAGCTGGACAAACTTAATCCACAAGTGGCTGCACGCATCAGTAATGTATTGAGCCAATGGCGACGGTATGACCAAAAACGCCAGAAACTGATGAAAACACAAATGCAGCGTGTATTGGCGGAGCCGGGTTTGTCGCGTGATGTGTATGAGGTCATGTCAAAAAGTCTGGTGGACCAGTAGAGTGCTGGTCGAAAGCAGGCGAAACGGTTTATGATAATGTCGGCAGGAAAAGTAAAAAAAATCAACGGACTTAGAGAGAACTTAGAAGAGAGTTTTATTGCGCATGAAAAAACGATCTACCACCAACAAAAAAATGATGGATGAACGATTTGAAGTCAAACGCTCCAGTATTAAGGGTGCGGGAAAGGGACTGTTTGCTAAAAAAGCGATTCGTCCCGGCGATACCATTGGTCACTACACCGGAAAAATACTCACGGACAGGCAGACAGAAAGAAAGCCATACTCTGAATCGGTTTATATCATGTGGGTTTGCAAGGATCATAACATCCTGGGGGAAGGGCCACTGGCCAACCACACCCGGTATATTAATCACAAGTCCAGGCCAAACGGCCAGATTGTAACGTCAAACCGGTGGAAAACCGCCCGTATTGAAGCAATAAGGCATATCAGAGCAGGGCAGGAGATTTTTATCGACTATGGGCCTGATTACTGGGCAGACGAGGAACCTTCCAAAGGATAATAAAGGGTAGATCTGAAAACAGCACTGAAATATACCATGACGGATTTATTGCAAAAAATAACAGATGCTTTTCGTCGTCTGGTCAGGCTCTACCACCCATCCACATTAAGGGAAAACGGATGGGTGTGGGGTGCAGGATTATTGACGGTGACTTATCTTGTTGTTGTGCTGATTCTGGGATTTCTCTGGAACACAGAACCGGCGCCTTTTGATGTGCGACAGGCTGCGGCGGAAATTACCCGCGAATCAAATGCTGATTTTGTGGTGGGTACAGTGACCACGGCGACAATGATTCGCATTGGTGAAACCCTGCTTTATAAACGGGGTGGTTATTTGTCGAATGATGTTGCACCTCCTGGTTTGTTGATGGATAACCTGCCGAATTGGGAGTTTGGCGCCTTGGTCATGTTGCGTGACAGTAGTGGGGCGCTGCGCAATCACTGGTCCCGCTCTCAGTCCCAGTCATTGGAAGATGAAGATCTGGCAATTGCTGAACCGCTGTTTAACTTTGATAACAGCTCCTGGATATTACCCTCAACGGAAGGCGAATATAAAGATGCCATTGCAGCGCTTGAACGATATCTTGCGCGACTGTCAGGCACCAGCGTACAAAACGCACAGTTTTTTGCGCGAGCCGATAATCTTAAGCAGTATCTGGATATTGTCAGTAGACGATTAGGCAGTCTTTCCCAGCGGCTGAGCGCCAGTGTCAGGCAGGTAAGGGTCAACACGGATCTGGCAAATGACCCGCAGGCGCAACAATCAGCCCGGACAGCAACAATTGTTATTGTGAAAACACCCTGGCTGGAACTTGATGATGTGTTTTACGAAGCCAGAGGCTCTGCCTGGGCTTTGGTGCATCTCTTGCGGGCGGTGGAAATGGATTTTCAGAAGATATTGGAAAAAAAGAATGCGACAGTGTCGTTACGACAAATTATTCGGGAACTGGAATCCTCTCAGGAATCAACATTAAGCCCAGTGGTTTTAAACGGGTCCGGTTTTGGTGTTCTCAGTAATTATTCACTGACCATGGCTAACTATATTTCCCGGGCAAATGCGGCGATTATTGATCTTCGCAATTTACTTGAGCAGGGATAGATGGCCTGGTTTTATGAAAATACCAATTATTAATGTCATTGTTTTTTTTACGTTGCTGCTCATGTTTGAGCAGGCCGCCGCAGGGGATATTAAAGTCCGCGCCCGGGAACACATTGATTTCCATGATATTGCTTTTGACAGCAACAGTGGCAGCACATATGCCGGTCTCAGTAATACCATTAATGTGTGGTGGGAAAAGCCCCGGATTTACTCAATTGGTTTGGCGTTTAATCCTGTTATCGGGTCAGCCAGGGCAAGCGGTGATTATGACGCAAGGCTGGGTAATAAAATCAAATTAATCATGTTGGGAGTGGAGGGGAAATACTATCATCGTGATATTGCGCCCAGCCTGTTTTCACGGCTTGGCCTGGGTTATGCCCGGCTGGATACCAGGGGCAGCATCGGAGACATGGATGGCTATCATGCCTATATCGGCGCAGGTTGGGAATTTGATGTAAAGGGGGTTGGTATTGCCCTGGAAATGGCATTCCGCCAATCCCGGTTAGAAGGGGGTGTGATTGTGAACAGTATAACACCCTCGATTGGTGTGCATTTTTATCGGTAATCCTAAAATCCGCTGTTGAGTGGCCGGTATTCTGTGACTGGCGAGGCGCGATGAGGAGTCATAGCGACTCACCCAGAAAAAATACAAAACATAGTGTTTATCAATGTGTTATTACAGCCTCTACGCGGTCAATTGCGGAGTTTGGGTTAATTATTCAATTGCAATACCCGCTGTGCATCTGCGGCGAGGTCATCCAGTTTGAGTTCTTTATAGGCGTCTACCAGCAATTGCAGCGCCAGACGTGAAGCCGGGGTGCGTGGGAAATTGCTCACCACATATTTGGCTCGATTGGCAACGGCAACATAAGCGCCACGATTGGCGTAGTAGTTGGCCACATGGATTTCGTGCATGGCCAGATTATTGCGTAAATAGCCCATGCGTTTTAATGCATCTGGCGCATATCGGCTCTCCGGGAATTTTTTGATCAGCACCGCAAAATAATCGTAGGATTTTTGCGTTGAGCTGGGGTCGCGCAAGCTGGGGTCTTGCTCTGAGAGGAAGTTCATGGGGTTATCATTTTTACTGGCGCTGGCCAGCCCGCGTAAATAATAGGCGTAGTCTACATTGTTGTGACGCGGGTGAAGTTTGATAAAACGATCCGCAGAGGCAATGGCCGTGTCCGGCTCGTCAAATTTGAAGTAGGCATAAGCGGTATCCAGTTGCGCCTGCTCGGCATAACGCCCAAAGGGGTATTTGGCTTCCAGGGTTTCATAAGTTTCGATGGCCGTTTCGTAATCGCTGGCCTCCAATGCCATTTTGGCCTCTTTAAACAGTTTTTCTGCGCTCCATTGGCTCATGTCATCTTCTTTGTCCGGGTTGGCCGCGCAGGCGCTCAGCAGCAAAGCCATAATGGTGACGGTGGTTTGCAGCAGTTTTGCGGATAATTTTTGATTGAGCAAAAAATAGGACATGGTTAAAGACCCGAAATAAAAATAAAGCAACAGGTTAGAAACTGCTGCAAAGATTCGCGCTATTATAGCGGCCCCGGCACACAGAGAGAAAGACTATTCCATGGGTGATTCCCAACAACTCAGCGCAGAGATTCCCGAACAACTGGCTGGTGCGCGATTGGACCAGGCTTTGGCCAGCCTGTTCCCGGATTATTCCCGCGCACGCCTGCAACGCTGGATCAAAGATGGCCACGTTACCGTAGACGGCAAGCAGTTGCGCCCCCGAGACGTGGTGCATGGCGGTGAGCAGGTGTCGCTGACCGTGGTGTTAGCGGAGGAGACACACTGGGTGCCACAACCGTTACCGCTGGATATCGTCTTTGAAGATGCAGCCGTGCTGGTGATCAACAAACCGGCGGGTCTGGTGGTACACCCAGGGGCGGGCAACCAGCACAGTACGTTGAGCAATGCGCTACTGCATCACGCCCCGGAACTGGAAAGCGTGCCCCGCGCCGGTATTGTGCATCGTATCGACAAGGACACCAGTGGGCTGCTGGTGGTGGCACGCACTTTGACGGCACAAAAATCCCTGGTGGAACAATTACAGGCCCGCGCTTTTGAGCGCCAGTATCAAGCCGTGGTGATGGGCGTGATGACGGCGGGCGGTACAGTGGATGCACCCATTGGTCGTCATCCTGTCAATCGTACACGACAGGCAGTGGTGAGCATAGAAGGCTCATCCAGCGGCAAAGAGGCCATTACCCACTATCGTGTGGCCGAGCGTTTTCGTGTGCATACATTGGTAAACGTCAAGCTGGAAACCGGGCGTACTCACCAAATTCGGGTGCATATGGCACACATTCACTACCCGCTGGTGGGTGACCCGGTCTATGGCGGGCGTTTGCGCATTCCACCGGCTGCGACGCCGGAGCTGGACAAGGCGCTGCGCACGTTCAAACGGCAGGCGCTACACGCCGCAAGTCTAGGTTTTGTTCACCCGCTCAGCGGCGAATCAGTGAGCTGGCAGGCCGAATTGCCCGAAGATATGCAGCAACTGCTGGCAGCCTGTCGTCAGGACAAGGCTGCTGCCGGGGTATGAAACTGCTGATTCCAGACTGGCCTGCGCCAGCCAGGGTGCATTCCGCCAGCAGCACACGGCAGGGTGGAGTGAGTCAGCCGCCGTTTGACAGTCTTAATCTCGCTTTGCATGTGGATGACCGGATGGCCGATGTGATGGATAACCGTCACCGACTCGCGGAAAAACTTGCGCTACCCGGCGAGCCGCACTGGCTCAATCAAGTGCATGGTACAACAGTGGTTGATCTTGATGATGCTTTGAATGAGCGACCCGATGCTGATGCCAGCGTCACTCGCACGGCACATACGGTTTGCGCCGTGCTTACCGCAGACTGTCTGCCAGTACTGTTTTGCGACCGCAGCGGCACACAAGTTGGCGCTGCACACGCGGGCTGGCGCGGACTGGCCGCTGGAATACTGGAAACCACGGTAGCGGCATTCACCGCCGCGCCAGAAGAAATACTCGCCTGGCTGGGTCCGGCCATCGGCTCACAGGCCTTTGAGGTGGGAGATGAGGTGCGACAAGTTTTTTGTGATGTTGCCTCGACAGCTGAGCAGGCCTTTACGGCGATGGGCTCTGGGCGCTGGAATGCGGACCTTGGTCAATTGGCCCGGCAGTGTTTGGCGCGGATTGGTATCGATAACGTGTACGGTGGTGGTCATTGTACTTTCAATGAAGCAAGTGATTTTTATTCTTTTCGTCGCGACGGTAATACTGGGCGTATGGCCAGCCTGATATGGCTCGAAACAACGAAGAGAAACAGCTGGTAGCGGCTCACTCAACAAGGCGAATGCGCTAAAAACACCAAACCGGCTATTTATCAAAATGTGAATATATCCGCGAAGCGGTCAACTGCGGAATTTAGGGTGGTGGCTATGTGTTTTTTGTTGATGACAAAGGCGTAGAATGTGAGTCGCGTGCGTTCCATTTCCTGTTTAATGTGGAAAACACGTCATTAAGAGAAGCCCCCTTCCCGAATATTAATATAGCCACCACCATAGCCAGGTGAGGAATATGGCCAATCAACTCCTCCGGGCCCATAAAAAAAGGTGGTGTCAAAAAGAAACCGGCCAGAATCACTGCCGTGAGTCGCGTGACCCAGCCAGTAACCAGAAACAGCCCCAGTATTATTTCAACCGCACCCGCTGAAAAAACAAATAATTCATTGGAAAACCAGGTTATGCCAAGGTTTGCCATAAAATTCCACGGATGTTCCTGTAAAAAATGGAGTCCTAAATGCAAGGCCATGATTTTTTCGCTAAAACCCAAAAGAATTAAATTAATACCTAAAAATATTCGAAGAAAACTGATCGCCTGCGCCTGGGATAACGTTATATTGTACGAATAAAATATATCTTCATGAGTGTAGCGCAGCACCGTACGCCCGCGGAAAAAAAGAAACAAAGCAGCACCTACAATCCAGATATTTTCTAATACATCAATAGTATTGGAAAGATATAAAACGCAAAGCCAAAGCCCGATAAGTAACAGTGCGGCCTGTCTCACGGCGAGGCCCAGTATCAGACTCAAACCAATAAACCCTTCCAGCATTAACAGCGTGACATGTATGGGGCCAACATCATTAATATTTACCGAAAACAATCCCCCCTGTGATGCATTGATCAAGAGTGACGTACCGATCAATATTCCGATGACTGCGGTTGCATAAGGCTCGATTTTTTTGGGTTCCCATGTAAGTGAAATTTTGGGGTATATCTTGTCTAAAAACACACCTGTCAGCACGATAGTAAGACCAATTAACAGCCATGCAGAGGTATAAGCGACAAGGTTTCCTGAAAATTCCTGAGCGGGTTGCTCTGATTCTACAAACCATTTTAAATGTGCATAGACAGGGAAAGCGAAAAAAACACTGGGTACGAAAATGCCAAGTAGTATGTATTTATGAATTTTTTTCCGAAAATATTCCATAACAAATCCCTTTTGTTCAGTATTTCTACAGGTTTTTTAACTTTTCTGCAACACTCTCCGGTGCGTCAGTGCGGTAAAAATGCAATTTTGTGTTATGTCATCCAAATCAACAGGATAACCGTGTCGGTTAACACTTTTGGAAATCCCTTTGTAAAGCATGCTCAGCATGCATGAAGACACTGGCTTGTATTACAGAGAATCAGTTGAGCAGACCGCTCGGTTTTTGGATGTACATGTCTGTTATGGGTATAGCTCTGTTATCCAGAGTCAATTATCATTTTTAGTTTTAATACTGAAAAAAATTACCTGGCTATCGTCAATTTCAGCAATGACAGCAACAGTCAAAAAACCGGTGATAGCGCTAAAACTACGGCGAGCATACACCGAAAGGAGAGTTCGATATCGTTACGCAGGCGAAGCTAACAACTGATGCTGAAAATGATATAAAAAAGGGATAAGAATTATTTTTATTTTCAGCTCATAACCTGAGTCACCGTTATCCTGCTCGCATCAATGGTGTTTTTTGTTGATTGCCAAGGTCATGCTGTTTGGTTGTGTTTTTGTTAGTCAGATTTATACATCATGCAGTTTGGTACATGATTATCCAGCTTCTGATTAAACCAGGCTAATGTTTCCACTCTTTTTCCTTTGGCTGGGTTTGGGTCATTGATGTAGACCTTATTGTTTTTTATGCCAGTCAAAACAACGATGTGTGGCACACCATCCCATCGACCTGCACACCAGATAGGGCCACTGTTTCTAAGGAATATCTCAAGTTGCTGTGCGGTTAAGTCCAGGCTGGGGGACTTTATAGAGGTCAGCCCCTCTGCTTTTGCCAGCTTAATAAAATCATTCAGGTTAATCCCTGTATTTGCATTCCATTTATCAGGGAGGCCCAAGCGTGGGCCCGCTTCACGGTAAAAGGCAACCATGCAAACCGAAGCGTACCAACAAGACATGTTGCGTAATTGTTTAACCAGTGGAACGTCCAGTTTTATGCTCATGTTGATTCTTTCCTTTTAGCTTAATGCTTATTAATTATGGGTAAATTGTGATGCTTGCATAGTCAAATGGTTGTTTTGACCTAGACATCAGTGTATCAGCCAACTTGGCTTTCATAACTACAAATATTACCTTGACAGTTAATGAATTATGAGCAAGTACGGGGGTTGTGCAGGGTGTTGTTGCCAATCATCTTCTTTATGGATTTACGACTTTTCAGAAAAAGGCAATGGCATTATGTCGTGCCAAGCAATTTCTCATATTATCTCTACGACCCGGATGAGTTCGTGGCGAGCAGTCTGATAGTAAAACAGCTGCCGATTTTTAGTCGGCTGCTCAGGTTGATATCCCCGCCATGGGAGCGGGCAACGGCCCTGGAAAAACTTAATCCCAGGCCGCATCCATCATGAGTACGGCTCTGGTCGCAACGAAAAAAACGATCAAATACCCGTGCTTGATCATTCACGGGAATACCGATACCTGTATCTATTACCCTGATTTCAATATTTTTCTCGCGGCGGGTTAAAATAATATCCACCTGGCCGTTAGCGAGTGTATATTTTATGGCGTTGTCCAAAAGATTGGCGAGCATGCGTTGCAGGTTTTGGATGTTACCGTAAATATAACAATGATTATCCAGGCGGCAAGCCAGTTTGATGTGTTTTTGTTCCGCCATTGGTTCAAAAATCTCACAGGCATCTTGAGCCAGTTGTGAGATATTCACTTTCTTTTTCGTTGTTTGAAATGTATCAGCTTCAGCCTCTGCGACATCAAGTGTCGAATTGATCATTTGTAATAACCGGTCACATTCCTCTATGGTATCCGATGCAGAAGACTTGAGGTCTTTAGGCGTGTTATTGTTTGATAATGCCAGTTCTGAAATCACTCTTATACGTGCCAATGGACTGCGCAGGTCATGGGCAATGTTATCGGTCATTTCTTTCATCTCAAATATCAAGACCTTTATTCTGTCGAGCATGGCATTGAATGTATTAACAAGCTGTGTAATTTCATCTCGTTGTGAGGATACAGAAACACGCCTGTCCAATTTTCCTTTTTCTATTTCTGAAGCAATACGACTGACTTCTTTAATTCCCTTAACAGCATGTCTGGCCATTAACCAGCCAATAATAAATGCAATTGGAATGACGATTAAAAACATGCCAATGAAAACATTGGACAGTAATGTCATTATGTTGTGTATATTTTCTGTTGATTCTCCGGTATGCAATAGGATATCGGGGGAAATTAAGTCATAAATAGTTTTTGCTTTATATTTTCCCCCCTGAATATTTATGGTTTGAAGAACAAATTTTTTAGTGGAAAAAACGTGTTTAATAATATTCTGTTTTTCAGGGAGAAATTCCCAGTGTGATAAGTCAGATTTGTAAATTTGAATCCCGTTTTTATCAAACAATTGAAAAAAGAAATTTTTCTCTTCCCCCAATTCCATTTCCTGTTCTATTTCCTGCTTAACGCCATCCAGCCCTTCATTTTTATACAATATTTTATATTCGATGATGTCTTCAAGAAGTTCATTCTCCAGGTTATTATTTAATTTTTTTTTGAGTGAAAGGTAGGATGCGCTAAAGGCAATCATTATTAAAATAATAACAACTAACGTGTACCAAAAGGTTAACCGGAATGCCAGAGTATTAGGGAGACGAATCATTTTTCTTTTTTAAAGGAGTAACCAAGTCCGCGTACCGTATGGATTAACGGGGTGTTAAAATTCTTGTCCACCTTTTCTCTAAGTTTGCTGATGCGTGCCTCTACTACGTTGGTTTGAGGGTCAAAATTATAATTCCACACTCGCTCCATAATCATGGTTTTTGAAACAATGTTTCCGGCGTTTCTCATAAGGTATTCCAAAAGCGAAAATTCTTTGGGTTGCAGTTCTATCTTTTTTCCTTCACGAGTGACGGTTCTCGCTAATAAATCAAGTGATAAGTCATGCAGGGTTAAAAGGGTAGGTTCACTAACATTGCTGGATCGTCGCAAATGCGCTTGTATGCGCGCTAATAACTCACTGAATGAAAATGGCTTGATGAGATAGTCGTCGCTTCCGCTTTGCAGGCCTTTTACACGGTCATCAATGGATCGCTTGGCGCTGACAATAATGACCGGCGTCTCAATATTTTGCTTACGCATTCTTTCTATGATCGACAAGCCATCCAGTTTAGGTAACATCACATCAATGATATCGATGTCGTAGCTGTTGTTGAGTGCAAGGTCCAGGCCTTCGATTCCATCGGTGGCGTGATCGACACAATAGCCTGCTTCTTTCAACCCTTTAACAATAAAGTTGGCAATAATCTGGTCATCCTCGATAAGCAGTATTCTCATTACAATAAATTTTCCAGTTTTAATACAAGGTCTGCATTATGTTTTTAAACATAGTTATTTTTTATATCTTCCCTCAACGACTGGGGGGATTATTGCATGATTTTGTTGTTTTTCTTTCCCTGAAATCTGTACTCCTGAGCATCACGAGTATAGTTTATAATTATATGTTTTATCGCGGTTATGTATTAATAATTCCTAATATTGTCCTGAGTGAAAGGTCGAGGTTTGCTGTGTTAAAATCACAGGCTAAAATGTATATGAAAGTCCAATTTTAGCTTCGCTAGTATCAGAGAATTCATATGTTCTTTCCATTTGTTCTCTCCCTGAGCCGTCAACAAAGGAAAATCTTCGGTTTGTGTTTTTCTGAAATGAGAACGACAGGTAACTTTCATGGGCAAATTCATAATCAATTTTAATGCCAGAACTATTATATTCATCCTCAAAATAACCACCTTGCATACCTGTCACCGGGCTACTGTCAGAGAGTCTGATCGTATTAGTTCCATTTTCACCATAAAACATGGTGGTTGAAAATTCTTTGGTGAAATGGTAAGTTAGGCTCGTTTCTGGAAATTCACTGCTTATTTCAAACTCACCCGACCAGCCTTCTTTGTTGTGGTGATTCCATTCGATTTCGAAATCAACGCCAAGCTCTCCTCCTGTTGCATCCAGATATTCCAGGTTAACATTTAACGTATAAGCCCATGATTTTGATGGTTCATAAATAAAATCAACACCTAGTTCATACTCATTGGATTCGCTGGTCTCTTTTTCAAAAGAAGATTCGGCCTCAACGTAATAATTAAGTTCCCAGTTATCACTTACGTTATGTTCATAAGCAAAGCCGAATTGTAATGTATTGAATGTGCTCCAGGGGGTGCCCGCCATGCCGGAAACGAAAGGAAGGTTTTCCGGGTTTGTCCAGTTATAATTCCAGCGTTCGTAATTAAATGTAAAAACCATATCATTTTTTTCGTACTCGGTCTGAATACGCACGCCAGAGGTATCAACCTGTGCATTTCCGGTATTCAGTTTTGAGTCACCCATATTAAAGTATTCAATTTCAATACCGCTCTCAGCATGGTGTGGGGCATCAGCCGCATCGGTAGCATCGGCAATAGTGATCGATGGCAAGCTAACAATAAAAATACAAGTGAGTAAAAAAAACCATTTTTCACATATTTGAGACTGCATGCGATTTGCCCCTGTAAATTTATATTCAATTATGGAATACAGCGACTGTATAAGATATAAATCACCCGAACATTACCGATAAATTACCAAATGGTAATCCTGTGTAATTTTTCTTAAAAAAAGAGGAAAAACAAAGGGGTGCAGTTAATCAGGGCCGGTAGTGTGAGCATATGTGTCCGCTTTGGCAAAGCAGAATTTTTCAAGGTAGTCATCATGGTTGATTTTCCATCAAACTACCCAAGTCAATAAGATCATCAGGTTCGATTGATAATGCATACTAGAAAAAGAGATATCACCAACATTATTAAGTTAAACTAAACCTCTGCCTGGAGTTGATGGAAAAACCCGGAAGCCAGAAAAGTCCTCTATCACCGCAAGATCAGAAGAAAACTAAGCAGTCTCCTGCTCACTCTTTAACACGGGACGTTGTTTACCCATCGCCAGTCTCAACAGCTGCGGCAGCAGCCATAAGTCCAGCAACAATGCCAGCATGACTGCCAAAGACACAAAGGCTCCGAATTCAGCACTGGGAGCAAAGTCTGATGTGATCATGCAGGCGAAGCAGCCAACGATAATAACGGTGGTGTAAACAATACTGCGTCCGACGTCGTTGATTGCGGTTGTAATGGCATTTTCTTTACCTTTTTCCAGGTTTTTTCGTACCCGCATTAACAGGTGCAATGTGTCGTCAATGACGACGCCCAATACAATGCCGCCGATGAGGGCGGTGGCGATGTTGATGGTGAAACCCAGCAGCCCCATGATACCCAGTACGATGGCAAGTGGCAGTCCGTTGATGATAATGCCTACCAGTGCCAGTTTTAAGGAGCGGAATATCATTAGCAGTATGAGGCTTAAAAATACGGTCATGATGAATAATGATTGTATCTGGGTGGTGCTGATGTGCCGGTCCATATTGGCCCACAGTGTGGTGGTGCCAGTGAGGTATACCTGCATATCAGATGGCAGATGTTGTTTCGCCAGGGCCATCACTTCGGCGTTAAATTGGTCGAGTTCTTTGGAGCTCATATAGTCGGTCAGGGCCAGCAGCTGGCTTCGGTTGCGGTCTTGGGTCAGCAGGTCTGAAATATCGTCGTTGCCGCTGAGTTCTGCCAGAAACAGCAGTTGGCTGATGGCTTCTTCCGGGTAGGTGGTAAAACGATCTTCAGCGCCGGTTTCTGTGTTTCCGTTAAAGGCTTTGTCAACTTCGCGGACGAGAGCGTCCGGGGATAGAATTTTGATGATTTGTGGTAGTTTTTCTATGGCTTGTTCAAAGCGGGTGACGGCTTTGAAATACGGTGCCATTTCGTAGCTTGTATCTTCGGGGTAGACAAGGCCAATGTTGATGGGGTTTTGTGCAAAACCGGCATCGGTTATTTTTTGGTAGGCTTGTGAAACGGGGACATCTTCGGCAAAAAACTCACTGTAGTTGGTGTCTGTTTTCAGCAGTAACAGTCCACTCAGGGGCAGGGTCAGTGCGATGATCACTATTGCCCAGATACGGTTTGTCCAGGGGGTTGTGAGTTTTTGCAGCCAGGCCCAGGTGTGTTCATTGGCGGGCGTTTTTTGTTTCTTTTGCCAGAGGGTATGCAGCAGGATGGGGGCAGCCGTTATGGAGAGTATCCAGGCCAGTATGATACCAATAGCGGCGAACAGGCCCAGTTGAAATACGGGTATGACGTTGCTGAGCGTGAGTGAGGCGAAACCGGCGGCGGTGGTGAGCATGGCATAAAATCCGGGACGGATAACGATTGACAGTGTTTTATGCAGGGCAGGTTCTGCGTCATGATCTCGATGGAAGCGGTGAAAAGTGTTGATGACATGCACGACGTTGGCGACACCAAGGGCAGCCATGATGGTGGGCAGCATGACGGTCATCATATTGTAGGGCAGTTTTAAAAAGGCGATCAATGCCATGACGGGGACAATGCTGCCGATGATGACGGATAACAGGGTAACAAGGTCACGCCAGTTTTTAAAAACAAGAAAGGAAAAAACGAATAAAAAGAGGGATATCAATGTATAAAAAACAATAACGTCATGTTTGGAGGCCCGGTTGAGGGCGGCGTTGACGACGGTGGTGCCTGCGAGGGCGCTGTCTTGAATGCTGGAATATTCGTTCACTATGTCGGTGATGCTGTCGATGAGAGTGATTCGATAGGGGGTGGGATCGTGTATCAGATTATCGTTTTGAATGAGTACGATGGTGTGGCGGTCGTTTTCTTTGCGTAAAAGATTATTTTGGAAAATGGGGTTGTTGTACAGGCGCTGGCGCAGTTGTGAAATTTCCTGTTCTGAGGCGGCTTGTCCGTTTTTGGCGGGATAAAGTGTGTTGTAATCAAGTTCACCGTCGTTGCTCATATCGTTATCACGAACGTTGGTGATAGAGGTGACTTTGACTACATGGTCAAGTGCTTCTATGCGTGTGGTGATGGTTGCCAGATCCTGTAAAAAACCGGCGTCAAATATTGACGGTGTTTCCAGCATCAGCAGTGTCCATTCCTGTTCGCCAAAGGCCTCGTTGTGTACGTTGTATGTCAGCAGCTCCGGGTCGTCGGTTTGAAACCATATACCAACGGAGTTATCGATCCAGGGCGTGTTGTCAGTCATGCGCACAGCAAATGCTGTCAGGGAAAGAACAATTGCCAATGTCCATATGGCCAGAACAAGCGCTTGTCTGCGCAACAAGAATGATGCAAACATGATGGTTTCCTTCGGTGTGTATGCCGGCTCTGTGGTTAGCGGCTTCGTTTCAGGGCATTTGTGCTGAAGTCATTTTCAGAGAAGCCGTTGCCATAGGTAATGCCTGACCATGTCATGATGGTTGATCGGCCATTTTGATGATTGAGCATGCGCATGGTGAGTGCCCGCCAGAAACGGTTTATATATTTTTTATAGTCTGTGAGTGTCAGGGTTTTAAGCAGGCTGCCTTTCACATCGTAATAGTCGATTTGGTGGAGGATGTAGTCTGTTTTATCGATATAGGCGAGTTGATACTGGTAGCCGGAGTTTTCAAACAATGGTGTCATTTTGACGATGTAACAGGGCTTGCCATTGATTGTGGCGTCTTTTATGTACTGGTAGTGGTATTTGTCAAGTTCTATGGAGGTCAGGTCTTCATAGCTGAATTCGCTGGAAACAAAGGGGCCGGACTGGTTGCTGCTGGCAATACGTTTTACCCGTTTGAAGGCGGGCAGGTAAATCCATTGCAGGTCATGGTCTTTCAGGGTGTGAGACAGAATTGCCGTTCCACGGATGGTGCGTGGGCGGTCAAATACAAACAGTCTTTTTTCGCCGTAGTCATTGTTTTCCAGGCTGCGTACGGCCATGTGACGGTCAAATTGTTGACCGTTTTTTTTCTGGATTACCATGGTGACTTCTGCCTGAAAATCACCAAAGCCGTTTTCCCGGTTGGTGAACTGTTCCATAATTTCCCGGCCCTGGGTTTCCGGTTCACTGGCCAGGGAGTATGGGGCGAACAGGGTCATAACCATAAGTATGCATGTGGCAGGTTGTTTGTTAAATAATATCATTGTTCAGGTAGGTATAGCGGTATGAACATATTTGGCCAGTGCATCCATGGTTCTCAGTTCCAGCACAAAAAGTTCAGGGGGAATATCCAGTGAAAAATGTTCATGCAGAATTTCCTGGATGTAAACCGTTGTCATGGAATCAATCAGACCATGCTCAATCAAGTCCGCAGAGACGTAGAGACTGGGAGAGGCATCTCCGAAGACTTCGTATTCTTCGCATAATGCCATTAGTCTGGATTTTATATTGTCGATGTTACTCATTGCTTGTTTCCCCCTGTGTGCATGTTTCTTAAATCACCCGTGCCTGATCCAGTCGTTTCAGTTCAAAGATAAACTTGATTTTGTGGGTGGGGGTGCGCTCCAGTGAGCGGGGCAATATAAATATTTTATCTTTGCTCAGTCTTGGGGTGATGTTGGCGATGGATTGCGCGTAATCGATGGCGGCTTCAAATCGTTGTCGCAATGCGGCGTCTTCGCTGACGCCAGTGGCGATGTCTTTTTGCCAGGCGGGGTCTTTGTAGATACGTTTGTAATCCGGGAAGAGATAGACGCTGAGAAAATCATCATCTGGCTGAACGCGCGTAACCAGAGCGTCTTTTATAAAGATACTGCGTACCATCAGGTTAGACAGGTATTGCGGGTCGATGTAGGTGCCATCTTTCCATTTGGTCAGTTCTTTTTTTCGCCCGACAAGATGCAGGAAGCCTTCGTCATCAATCCAGGCCAGGTCGCCAGTGGAGTAATAGCCATCTTCACCCAGCACTTTTTCCTGATGGTTGCCGAGGTAGGAGTGCATGATGGTTGGGCCTTTGACTTCCAGCATGCCGACTTTTTTGGGGATGCCGGGTATACGTTCTTCGTTGACCAGACGATAATCAAGTATATCAATGATGCGTCCGCAGGAGCCTGCTTTTAATTCGTTGAGACGGTTGCGGGAAATGATACCGCTGCATTCTGTTGCGCCGTAAATATCAATGACGGTGACACCCAGTTTGCCGAAGGCTTCAACAATGCTGCCATCCAGTTTCATGGATGATGAAATACCGTAACTGAAGTAGCCGCCCAGTTTGTTGCGCAGCAGGATGCGCATGGCGGTGAGTTTGGCTTTGTCCAGGGTGCCGATGTCGTACAGTTTTTCGTTGCGTTCGATGCTGATCAGGTGCTCGTACAGTTTTTTGAGTACGGGTTTGTTTTTCATTTCTTCGAGAATTTCTTTCAGCAGATAAATCCAGAACTTGGGTACGGCCATTAATACTTTAATTCTGACGCCCAGCTTTTTCAGTTTTTTGATTTCGTCTTCCAGTACGTCATCGTCGTCGGGTTCGCGGGTAAAGTAGGTGACGGAGAAGCCGCGTGATTTTGTGACCAGAAATTCAACGAGGGTGGCGATATGGGTATACGGCCCAATGTTGAGCAGTTCTTCGTTGACACGAAGATTGATGACATCAATGGCTTCGTTAACTTCAGCAATAATATTGCTGTGGGTGATTTGTACAATTTTTGGCAGGTTGGTGGTGCCGGAGGTAGGATAGTGACCCAGTATGCAGTCGTTATCCTGCAAGTGTTTGCTGGGCACCAGGGTGTCGGCCGGTTGTTCAGGCAGAATATCGGTCATGCTGAGTTCGTCACTCATCAACGGGGTGTTGTGATGGTCGGCATCTTCGAAGACATTACACAGGTCTGCGACAATAATTTGTGTATGGATAGCCAGTTCCGCCAGCAGGTTGCGCATACGTTCCAACTGTGGCCGGGAGACCAGCATGTAGTCCGGTGGATTCAGCGTGAGCAGATGTTTCAGTTCGATGTCATTGGTTTTGGTGTCGAGTGGAAATAATGTATTGGCCCGGTAAAAAGTGGCCATGGCGATCATGTCCCATTCCAAACGGTTTTTACAAAAAGTGGCAACGACCTTACGTTCGATATTTTTTTGCATGAACCAGGTACACATGCGAAGAATATAGTGATGGTATTCGGTGAAGTTCAGTTCCCGGTAGGTTGATCCGGTGTCATAACGAATGGCCGAGCGTTCGCCATAAGTGGGCAATTGTTGGCCTACAATATCGGCAACACTGCTGATACCGTCGAATGCCTTAAAGTTGTCTTTTCTTTTATTGGTTTTCAACATGAACATGATGCTTGTTCTCCGTCAGGCTGTTTTTTTCAATTGAGTGGTTGGGGTCAGGCGCTGGTCATCGAGTTTCAGGTCGCCTAAAGCGAAGCCGTGTAATTCGGCCAGTTCTATGGTGCGGTAGACCTGTGCGGCGGTGAGTGTACCTTTACAGAATGAATGATTCTGGCCATCGAAGCCAAGCAACAGTGTTTCGGCCATGCAGCCATAGGCCAGCCCTTCGGTTGGCATGCCGACAAAGTTGATTTGTGAGTCTTCCGGCAGTTTGGCCAGTCCGCCGTCGAAGGCCAGTTGTGTGCAGTCGTTCTGGTTGAACTGGCGGCTCAGGTTGGAAGGAATGGACGTGCAACAGACGATGGCGTCGGGCTTGACCATCTCCGGGCGAATCAGCTCGCGATCAGTGGAATTGGTCGCGGCAATAACCACGGCAAATTCATGCAGTGAATCCAGATTGAGATGCAGCGGTATACAGTTATCAAGAACCTCGGCTTCTATCATTTTGCTCAGGTTTTTGCCGGTATCCGATACGGGTGCGCTGTGTTTCAGCGAGTCGGCAATGTCGTATAAAGCGGTTTCCGGTTTTGCCCGTTCCAGTTGCTGATATATGTGCAAACCAATGCCGCTGAGCTGCGTTTGTTCCAGTGTGATGCCGGATTGGCGTTCCTGATAAATGGCCTGGGCGATTTCTTGCAGGCATTGTTGGCGTACGTAGTCGAGGCGGGCCAGGCTGCGTTCACCGGGGCGACCGACCAGGCATAATTTTCCGACGTTTAGCGCGATGATTTGTGATACCACCATACCGATGTTGCCACTGGCACCGACGACGGCAACGGAGGCTTTACCCAGGTCCAGTGCTTTACTGGCAGCTGCCTGCATAATGCCTTGTATGGTCAGTGCGGTGGTGTAGGCATTGCCGGTGGTAGTGGCGACTTCGTAGTCGTTGAGGGTGAGGCCGTTTTGTGTGGCGATAGAGGTGAATGCACCCAGTCCCACCATGGATACGGGGATGTTGTCATCCCCCAGCTCCCGTGCGATGGTGACGGCGTCTTGTATTTTGTCCTGCACTTCCTGGGTGAGGGAGTGGTTTTTTTGTTTGGTGATGTAGTCCGGCATGTAGGGAACAAACACCAGATTGTTTTCAATCGTAAAATCGTTGGATTTAATGTAGGTGCTTTTGACATGCACGGGTTCCAGGAAACGGCTGATCAAATTCCACCAGCTTTCCAGGTGTTCAGCCTGCCATTCATAATGATGAAAAGAGGGAAAATAATATTCCACCAGTTTGTCCAGTGTGGTGGGGTGTACGATGAAGCCGACCCGCGCATCAATATGGCCTGTTTCTTCGACAACGGGCCAGCGTACGGGCACATGCCGGGAGTTTTTGCGTTCATCATCAGTAACCGGTTTACCCAGCAAGTGGGCAATCAGACAGTACTCATTATTGTTTTCAATAATGTCCAGGACTTCGCGCAAGCCATCGACAAAATGGTCGATCTCTTCCCGGGTGATCGTGGCCGGTGGTTGAATGCGCAAAATGGACAGGCGGCTTTTTCCGGGGTTGCCTTTCAGCATGGTGGTAAGCGGTGCGAGAATGCGTGTGTTGTGGTATTCCAGCAGATAGCTGGCCACCAGCAATGATAATACGCCCTGTTTGCCACTGGCGCGGAAAAAAGGAGAGCGATCAAGCAGTGGTGTTAATTCCACACCCAGCATCAACCCCCGACCCCGCACATTTTTTATCAGAGTCGGATATCGTTCCTGCACGGCGTGCAAGCGGTCCAGCAGGTACGCACTTCTGTTTTTGACCCGTTTGAGCATGGCGTTGTCTTCACGCGTCAGGATATCCAGTGTTTTATTGGCGACCCTGGCGGAAAAGTCATCTTCGGCAAAGGTGGAGGTGTGCAGGATGCCAAAATCGTCATCATAAATGTTGCGGTGAATCAGGGTTGCGCCAATTTTGCTGACACCCCCTCCCAGTGCCTTGCTCAGTGCAATGTATTCCGGTTCAATCTCAGCCAAAGGTGTGTCGTGGTAGCCGAATATTGAACCAGTGCGACCACAACCGGTCTGGATTTCATCGACAATTAACGGAAGCTGCTGTTTGCTTTTCAGTTCGACCAGGTGCGACAACGTGGCATCGGGTACCGGGCGAATACCGCCTTCACCGAGAACTACTTCCAGTATCATGGCGATGACACGGGTGATGCGTACTGGCCGCAGTTCAATGCGCGTTCCGGTTAATACCGGGTAATAAAATGTGCTGACCTGCTCATCCACAATTTCGGTGATTTGTTCCGGTCGATGAATATCCACATACGCGGGCTGGATGGCGGACAGCCCCTCAAAGGCTTCCCGGTAGGATTTATTGAAAGTGACTTTTAGTGCCGATGAGGTTTTGCCATGAAAGGCACCTTTGAAGGCAATCATCACGGGGTTGTTCTGGAACAGCTCAAACTGAGCCAGATTGTATTCGTCCAGGTCATCCCGAAAATCGATCAAGTCCTTGTTGTCGCCTGGCAGCTCCACTTCAAGTTGTTCGCGCTCTATTTTGTAATACAGATCATTCAGCACCCGGGTCAGTCGTTCATACTCACGGCGCACTTTATCAAACTGAACCTTGTAGGCGTGTTTGACTGCGGCTTCGATACTTTCTGCACCGCTGTTGCTGAAGTTGACGCAGTAACCCCGTTGGGAGCCCGTCAGTTCACTGAGGCGTTGAGCCAACTGTGCTGAATCTTTACGTATGGAACCCTGGGCATTGATGGCGACACCCTGCGCCAGGGCATTGATGGCTTCCGCCACAATTTCCGGGTGATTATGGCCCAGTATGGTGCAGCCGAAACCACCCACCAGATCGAGGATTTTTTCTCCTGAATCCGTTTGCAGATAATTGCCTTCAGTCCGGGAATACGTCTTGTCCAGTTTCAGAGCCTGTAAAAGCTCGGTCAGTTTAGGTCTGCAATGGGTTTTATATTGCTGCACGTTGTTCATCGTGTTTCCTCACAAGAGTGATTTGATTATTCATAAAGCGTTTGCGGATAACGGAGCGACGTTTTTTTCCACTGGATGTTTTTTCCACTGTTCCCCGCTGGCAGAGAATAATGCGGGTGAGAATGATGTCATTGGCTTCATAGGCCGTGTTTTGTATTGCCTGTTGGTATTCAGCCAGCTCATTCGCTGTGCTGCGCTCATTGACTTCAGCCAGCAGTATCAGATCAGTGCAACCGGTCTGTGGATTGTCCACGCCAAGCAGCGCGCTGGCACCAGTACGGATAAAGGGCAGTTCTTCAACGGCCATTTCAACATCATCAGGAATGATGTTGCGACCGGCATGATTGATCATGTCATCCTGGCGGGCATAGAAATACAATTCATGGTTATAGATAAAACCGATGTCGCCGGTGAGCAGACAGCCATCAATTAATTTTTCACTGGTTTTTTCCGGGTCATGGTAATAACCAGGCGTTACACAAGGGCTTCTGATGGCGATTTCACCCAGTGTTAACTCAGGCAGAGACTGGCCTGCCTTGTCCTGGATCGTGATATTATGCCGCCAGTCCATTGCGCCTATGGCAACCAGTTCGATAGTGTTTTTCCCGGCGTTTGAGTTTTCACTGGATATTTCAACAGGTTCAAGACAGTTTGGGCTAATGAATTTAAAGGTTGTCAAATTGATGGTTTGTGTTTTTGTGCAGGTGGCACCCAGGGTGTTTTCCGCCATGCCATAACCGATATGCAGATTTTCACGTTTAAAGCCAAGGGGGATCAGGTAGTCGTAACAACGACGCACAATGATCGGGCTGACTTTTTCTGCGCCGATATACAAATGCAACTCTGACAGGTCGATATCATCCTGTTTCTGCAAACGTCGCAACGTCTTCAGTGTTGAGGCCAATACGGAGTTGGTGTTGAAATTCATATCCACGCGGCGTTGTGACATAAGAGAGAACCAGCGTGGCGGGTTGCGCATATAAAATGCAGGAGGGGCCACCATATTATTGCTGCCGGTATAAACGGGAGCCAGTACGCCGATAAAAAGGCCCATGTCATGGTTGAATGGCATCCATGACGCCAGTGACTCAATAGGGTGTCCGCGTCGGGAGCCGATGTGGTTATAATGAATGTTTTGTAACTGAGCCATCATCATCTCATGGGTAACGATGACGCCCTTGGGTGTCCCTGTACTGCCGGATGAAAATTGCAGAATAGCGATATCGGTACCTGATATTTGCACTTCATTGTCAATTGCAGGTGTGTGTGTCGCTGTTTCCATCAGGGTATTGATATTGGCATACTGTTGTTGCCATAAACCAGGATGCAGTAATACTTTACTGGTGACATTGTCATCAAACAATATCAGGTTGAAGTCGCAAACTTCATTGCAATGCTGAACATAGTCGGCGTAATACGTTTGGCGACTGCCTTTGGGCCGCAATGGTACAGCGATGGCATTGAGGCGCCAGATAGCCAACAAGGTAACCACGTAGTCTGATGAATTTGTCATCATCAGCGCCACACGATCCCCTTTTTTTAAACCGTTAGCCTGTAACACCGAGGCCAGTTTGAGTGATTGCTGATGTAACGCAGATAATTCAAATGAGTGGGATTCCGCAGGGAAATACCATTTTGCGATGGACTGCGCAGCATGGATGTCCAGTCGGGTTAAAATTGTTTCCATTTTGGTATGCCTGTTTTTGGTTGCGATGCTACGTCTAACTGCATTTAGATTCTGTATAAAGAGGTAGCTTGTCTGGGTTTCAGGTTTGATCGTTGCAGCAATACTCTACATAGAATAGAGGTATAAACGGTGAATATGAGTATGAAGAATGGTGTTAGTAAAGTATGTAACTTAAGGCCAGGAATTATGTGAAATATTTACATTGTGATGTGTTTGAGCATCAGGCGGGCTGGACTCTTATGGGCAGGGGGGGGAAGTTTGTAACGGAAAATAGATGTTTTTGGTTTCAGGGTGATGGGGGGTGTCATAGTGGCTCATCCAGCAAGTGAGCCCGGCAAAAATATCAAAACACAATGTTTATCAATGTGTTGTTACAGAATCGAAGCGGTCAACGGCGGAATTTAAGTTAAAGCCACCTTAACGAGAGGGCTTGGTTCTGGCTGTGATGGGCAGGCGGATGACGAAGGTTGTGCCTTCGCCTGGCTCACTGCTGACATGAATTTTACCGCCCAGCAGTTGGCACAAACGTTGACTGATTGCCAGCCCCAGGCCTGTGCCACCATATTGCCGTGTTGACGAATTATCGATTTGCACGAAGTCTTTAAAGAGTTTGCGCTGATCATCTGCACTAATGCCAATGCCGGTATCACTGATGGTAAACACCAGAGTGTCGTCACGCTCGTATGTGACGTGTAAGGTAATATCACCGTTGTGAGTGAATTTACAAGCATTGCTGAGGATATTTAATATGATCTGCCGTAGCTTGAGGGCATCGGTTTCAATTTGCGGAATATTTTCCTGGCAGGTAGCATGAAGAGTGTTACCGTTATTCCGTGCCATGGGCGTTACGGTGTTGATGACCTCGTCCAGGAACTCGGCCAGGATCACGGTCTGAATAGAAACTGTCATGGTATTGGCGTGAATTTTGGACAAATCCAGAACGCTTTCGATGAGCTGTAACAACTGATCCCCCGCCCCGAGAATCTTGCCGATATCCTGAAGGTAATCGTCGGCGAGCGCCTCTTCCTTCATTTGCTCTTGGAGTATTTCGCCATAGCCAATAATTGCGTTCAGCGGTGTCCGCAGTTCATGGCTCATATTGGCCAGGAAGGCGCTTTTGGCTTTACTGGCGGCTTCGGCCTTGTCTTTTGCGATGAGCAGTTTCTGATTGGTTTTGGTTAATTCGGTAGTTCTCTCTTCAACCCGCAGTTCTAATTGCTCTTGTGCTTTTTCCAGTTCCAGGGTTAATAATTTGTGTTGGTTAATATTGTACAGCAGGCCGGTTCCACCTCCCTTGGGGTCGGGACTCCAGGATAGTTCGAACCACATCTGGCTGCCGTCCTCGCGACAAAATCGAACCGCAGGGTGTTTTTCCTGCGAGGCTGTGCCTTGCAGCTCCTCAAGTATCTGTCCGCGATCTTCCGGATAGATAAAATCTGTCAATGGGGTATCGAGCAAAGTATCGATGGGGTGGCCGAGGTGCTCGAACCAGGCGCGATTGACATAGGTCAGATGCAGTTGGGCATCAAGTTTGAAGACCACTTCCCGGAGCGCTTCCACCAGTTCCCGGTGGCGCTGCTCAGAGCTGATCAGCTCCTCGGTCAGGCGTTGCTGAATCTGGAAATGAATTTGATCGCTGTGTTTATCCATCTGACTAGCTTGTCCTTGCTGTTAACACCGTGACTGTGATCACAGTCAGTCCATATCAAGAGGGTTATTAAGAGTCTGTGTTTATATCCAGTTTTTGTAATAATTCATTGTGTGTCATGGTTTGGGCGTAAAGCGGGAAAATCTGCTCGCAGTAGAAGGCTTGTTCGACCGGACTGCGTCCCAGAGTGCAGTCACTGAGTATGGTCACCCGGTAATCCAGGCTGTGAGCATGACGCCCGGTGGAGTCAACACAAATTGAGCTGATCGCACCAGTAATGACAATATCGCTAATCTCCCATTGCTGAAACAAGGTTTCCAGCGTAGTGTTGGAAAAGGCGTTCAATCCGCGTTTTCCAGGAACGGTGATAATTCGGTCGGCAAATGCCTGGAGTTCGGGAATGGTTTCTACGCCGTCGCTGCCGACTTTAAAAGCCCCAAGTTCTTTAATGGTGTTTAAAATGCCAATGGGATTCACCAGCTCATGATAATCATCGGTGAAGACAATGGGTGTGTCTACCATGCGAACAGGGCTGGGTGCCAGACGTTGTACCAGGTCGAGCGTGTTGCTCAGTACAGCCTGGTGATGGGCGGATTCCTCGACGACATCGCGCAATATCCCCGTGGGGGAAAAATAATCATTTTGGTAACCGATTAATAACAATACGGTTTGTGCTGCGTTCATTCTTGCCTCCTTGGTATGGTTGACTGTAACGGCTGGAAGGGGTAACCGCAAGCATACACGCCCCTTAGCGGCAATAACATGCGCGTTCCTTAGGATTGTCTCGAAATAAAACCCAGGCTAATGGTGTGACTGGAAATGCTGGGTAATAGCGTTTTTTTCAGAATTCAGGTGATGTTGTATGGATGATTATAGATTTTTCCGCAAGTCGAGTAATATCGGGAAATTATTTTCCAGTAATTTGGTAAAAACCATCGTCTTTAGACGGTGACTTTGATTTTAATGTTTTGACTCATGCGCGTTCATAATGGTGCGAGGTTGATGACTTTAGTCATCAGCACCGAATGCGCTAACCCACCTACTTGCGCTAACCCACCTACTTTAGTAGGTGGTAGTTTAGTTTGGGGCAAGTCTTTAGCCCCTTTCCTGGCCTGATACAAACAAGCCAGCCCTGGGTCGTGACTTTTGCATCACGCATCAGCACTTTTGCAGGTTAGTGGCAGCGTAAAAGTAAAGGGTTATAATTTGGTCGCTGTGACCAGATTATAACCATGCCGTAGTGTATCCAGTGTCTGGTTATTTGCTCCTTGTGCAGTATTGCTGATTAATAATGATGTGTAACTTAACTGTATTTTCTCGTGCGGCTCATTATTGAATTCACTGTCATAGAGCAAGTAATCGCTTATCAGGCAGTTTTCCAGTGTATAGGTCATGTATTCAATCAGCTTGATGCCTCCCGTCCGCACAAAATGAATGGTTGCCCGTGTACCTTTACTGCCTGCGACAGATAAACGAAACAAGCTGCTTGTAGCAGCATCCATTCGTTTTTCAATATGAATCGTGCTAAATGTTGGCTGTGAACTTTCACGGTTGGCCATTTTCCCCGGCTCCATGCTTATTTTTCGGCACACGCCAAATTTAAAATGCCGCAACTCAATCATTCCCTTGTAACCTTCTGCCGTTACGCTGCCTTTGGTTCCTTCATAATCAAGATAAATTGCCATAGTGTTTTTTTAACCTGAAAATTATTTTAGTTTTCCCATACTTTTTTAAATTCAATGCCGAAAATATTGTTTTTTTCGATAATATTCTTAAAGTTATTTTCGCTATCATCTGGATAATGTTCTGCAAAATAATATAGGGAGCGTTTTTCTGGTATTGTAAATAATTTAGCATGAGGGATTTTATCAGGCAGAAAAGCGGGTTTTAGTAATCTTCCAATTTCACCATTATTTCGTATTTTGTATCGACTGTTTTTTTTGTCAAGCGCATTTATGATATTAAACACATTTAACAAATGCCAGATTTCGCCATTAAAAGGAATGGGTAATAACTCAGCGGCATCATTCACAGCAGAGGCGATCAATTTCTGTGTGTGAGGGCTGACTATTAAACTGCTAGGGCCGCCAATATAACTGATGTCAGGGTCTTTGTATTTATCCAGATTACGGCCATCATCATCGACTACTCGATGCCGGGTGGGTTCCATTTCCCCGTCTTTTTGTTGCCGGTATTGAAAGCGTCAATGTCTTCCAGTTTGTTGCCTCTACACATAACAAAAGTTTTTTAGTGGTCATGTCTGGAAGTACGGCATATATAATCATTGTCAATCTCTGGTTATTAACTTGTTTATTGGGAAGGTGCCATCTTGCAAGTCTTCACCGATTTCTCGAAGTACCTTTAATATATCATTTCGGGTTGCATTCGGCATTTGATTAATATCTTCAAGGGACACAAAAATATTTGCATGATAAATTTCTGTATGTGTTTGGCTGTGTGCAATAGTATCCGGCATATTTTTATGAGGCACATCCTTTTTAAATCGGGGTAGATACACGCCATTGGCCTCATGATTAAAATCAATATCCCATTTTAACAAAATTCGTAAAGCTCTTTCTGCTCTTCGGTCAGTCAATGCACAATATGGTGTGCTGCGGTATTTCTGGGTTTTACCGAATGACAGGAACTTGAGTGCATATTTCTATTTAGCGCATACATCCCTCTACGCCTGGCATTGCGCTTTTCCCGGCCAATATTTTCAGCCATTTCCTTTAAGGTTATTTTAACTTCCTGCTCGGTTTTTTAATAACCTTTGACAATAGTTGGTGTGACAAGCCCAGATTATCGTTCGTCAGCACCATCAGGTCTTCTAATAATTCATTCTTTTCGACCAGTTCAAGTTCTATGTCCATATTTTTTTAAATCTCTTCTTGACGGTTTTTTCTGCATTCATTTTTAACCTCCGTGGTGCGATTGACTATAACGGCTGTAAAAAATAGCTATAAGCATGTGTGGTTAGCGACAATAAGAGGATAAACATGTCGGAGTTGTTGCTGTCGCTTGTTCTTGAATCACATCCGGCGAAGGCGTATTTTCACAACCTCCAGGAATGGATGTTGGTTGGTTTGTCTGGAGATTGATAATGGATGCATCAGGTGCAGCGGAGGTGCTTGCTTTATGCAGAGACAGCACTCCTTTATACAGTAAATCCAGCAAAATTTGCTGTTTGGCTATATCAGCGGAATTAACGATACTGACGTTCTGGGTGGCAATCACTTGCAGCGCCTGGAAGACGGTATCGTCTATGTGGTAGCGGGTATAGTAGGCGCTGGTGGGTGAGAACAGGGTAATACCTGTGGTCAGGCCGCAGGCATCGGACTCAACCTGAAAATGGATGTGAGGATTGATGGTCAATTGCAGGGGCTGGGTTTCCGGCTCACTGAGGAGTTGTCGCTGGCGAAAATAATCGCCAACCTGAGTGTCAATGGGTTGGCTGGGGTTATGGATTGTCCGGGTGTAATACGATGATGGCTGTGTTTTGTCAGCGTGGCAATGAATGAGGATATAGCCGAAGTTGATAGCCACCGCCTGTGGCATTTGTTGGAGATTATCCAGCCAGTTTTCCAGTTCAGTATTATAATCATGAAAGCGCTGGCCGAAGGCCTGATGCACATGTGGTACGGCAAAAAGCATCGCGTCCCGGTCTGCTGTTTGTAAAACCAGGCTGTCTGTTTGCCCGCCTTGCCACCAGTGCTGGAGTTTGCGTTGGTAGTCGGCGACATCGACCAGATCGGTGACAATATGCAGGCGTCCATTGGTGGTAAGGTGGGCTGCGGCCTGGGTGATAATATCAGCGAGTACTGCTTCGCCGTTGTCTCCACCATCGCGAAACCGGAGTGCCTGCCCGGGGCTGGCAACGAAGGGCGGGTTGGCGATAATAATATCGAAACGTTGCTTCCCGAGCGGTTGATAGAGATTGCCCTGGATAAATGTCGCATTACTGATGCCATTGAGCTGGGCATTGAAGCGTGCGAAGCGCAGGGCACGCGGATTGATGTCGATACCGGTTACCTGACCAGCATAACGGCTGGCAACCAGTGCCTGAACACCGGACCCGGTGCATAGATCAAGGAGCGTATCGACCGGATACCGGGGTGCCGTATTCACGAGGCCATGGCTGTCGAGGCCAATATACATCACGGGCTCTTCTTCGAGGGTGTCCTCCGGCAATAACAGGTAGCGGTGATCTGTTGCAATATACAGCTTATCGACACAATAAAGGTCGATGCGAGAGGCCCATTGTTGTTTGCCGCGAGGAATAAGCAAGCCTAGCTGAATCAGGGCATGATACTCATTGACACCGAATAACCGCTTGATATGTTCTTCGGGCAATGCGGTTCGCAGTAGAAATAATCGGATAAAGTCACCGAGATCACTGTGCGGCAGTTTATACTGATCGTAGTAATGCAGATGGGTTGGTTCGATTTTTTGCAATGAATCGACGTCGAGTAAGCGGCAAATGCTGGCTTCGGTGTAATCCGCACGCATTAATGTTTGTCGAATGTTGCCGAGCACCCCGGGGATGGTAAAGCCGGGTTCCTTGAATGGCTGAAAGGTGTGTTCGGATGCTTCCGGTAAGGGTGAGTCGGCAAGCGGAGTTGGCGGATGTTCTTCCCGGGGTAGCAGTGCGTAGTGTTGTAATTGTTTTTGCGCCCAGTCAAGCTGTTGCTGTTGCTCCAGGGTGCTGAACTGTTGTGAGCGTCGCAGTTGTTCCAGAGGTGCTGGGTTTTTATTCAGTTTTTCGTGATTGAGCCGGGCCAGTAACCATTTTACCTGATCAAGACAGTAGCTACGGGCTTTGGTTGGCTCACCAGGATTGACCAGTTGTGACTCGCCCAGCGGGTCAAGCAGTAATCGGCACTGAGATTCGAATGGCGTGTAAGGCTCAGCAACGAAGGGGTGTTGTGGAAACAATCGGCTGGTTTCTTTATAGCGCCCTCCGAATCGTGATAGCTGCTGTAATTCTTCAGCTGACCATGGACAGGCCTCGGTGTTGCCGAAAAAAAGTGCCTGGTCAAGCTGACGCATGAGTTCAAGGACATCAGGCTGCTCAGGTGCCAGACCCCGGGGTAATATTTCGACAGCAAGGTCTTGGCTATGTTCGGCATAACTGAGAATAGGTGTTTGACGTTTACTGATCCATAAACCGTCCAGTACCAGATAATCGATATCCGTGGATAGAAATACCTCGATGGCCTGTTCTGGTGTTTCCACCAGAGGCTGACCGGCGACATTAAAGCTGGTATTGAGGATCACCGGCGGACCACCGCGCAGAGTCGCGAGTTGCTGGCAGAGATGGTACAGGTGCGGGCTGCTTTCCAGGCTGACAGTTTGCACCCGACCGCTACCGTCCTCGTGGCTGATGCCGGGGAGTTCGTTGCGGTATTGCGGTTTAATGGGCGCGACCATTAGCATCAGCGCGGTTGCGCCGGGGGGCGTGTCCTGGAATGCAAACACCTCGCTGAGGTTTTCTTCAGGGATAACCGGGGCAAAGGGGCGAAAAGGTTCACGAAACTTTATCCGCGCATTGATGACATCTTTCATTCGTGCAAAACGAGGATCGGCGAGAATGGAACGATGGCCGAGTGACCGTGGGCCGTATTCGGAGCCTTGCTGAAACCAGGCGACAATATGTCCCTGTGACAAGGCCGTTGCACAGCGCTGAGTCAGGTCTTCTGCCGGTCGTTCCAGGTGAAGCTGGTCACTGCGGGCGGCGACCGCCTGTTCAATGGCTTTTGTGGTATAGGTCTGTCCGAATGCGGCGGTTTTCAGTTTTGCCGGGCGTTTTGGTGCGGTTTCCTGTGTGGCATAGGCCCACAGGGCGCAACCTGCGGCGATACCTGCGTCGCCAGCCGCCGGGAAGACAAAAAGATCATCCAGGCCAAGTTCACGGTAGAGGGTGTAGTTGGCCACTGAATTAAGCGCGACGCCGCCCGCAAGGCAGAGTTTGTTCAGCCCGGTTTGCTTCATTGCCAAAGCAACAATGTGCGATAGTGCCTGTTCTAATTCATGTTGAATTTTCCAGCTAAGGTCAACCAGGTAGGGGCGCAGATAAGCGGAGTCCTTGCCGTCATCGTAATGTTTTTCCAGAGCGGCAACTTCTAGAAAAATATCGTAAGGCGAGATGTCGAGGTGATAGCTGTCTTTTATGGGTTGAATCCACTGCTGCCAGTGGACCTGGGGTCCGCCATACGCCGCCAGGCCCATTAATTTTCCGGCCTCGGGAACGCTGATGCTGTTGTTGACCGTGGTGACAAAGCCCGCTTTGCGAGCGACATACTCGTACAAAAATCCAAGGGTACCAAGGGCCGTGAGGTGGGCGGCGACTTTCTCGCTATGCAGCGGTGTCAGTTGTTGGTCATGAGCATGGTAGACGGTATACGATTCGGTTTGATGGTGAACATCGGTGGAACCTGTGGCGTCGGCGACCAGGACAATCGCCTGCTCGAACCCTGAGGGCCAGAATGCGCTGTAGGCATGGCCAAGATGATGACTGGGCAGAGTGCGGATTTTGGCGCGATATTCCGGTGCCAGCATGCGTTCCAGAATGTCGGGTGCGTGGTCGGTTCCCGGCATGTTGGCCGTAATGCTTTCGACGTCGCTCAGGGTAATGCCGGCAGCGTCGAGACAGTAGTGAACAGCCTCCCAGGGAGGCTGTATTTGATGAGGATCGCCTGCGGATTGCAGCAGCATGCCAACGCTGTGTTTGCAACGATCCAGCCGTTCTTGTTGTATTGCCACTCGAATCTCGCCGTCTTCGATTAACGCGGCGGCACGGTCATGGCCCAGATTAATACCAAGGTGATAAGTCATAGGATTTTTGTCTCTGGCAGGATAGGTTACCGATAGGCGCTGGCTGATTTGGCCATTGCAATGATGATAGCGGGGAAAGAAAAGTGATGATTGTGCGGATTGATAAAATGACGCAGTAATGCTGCTTCATCATTGTATGCTCCTTTCCCGATACCTTTCTTGGGAATCTTTTGTTCCCATATGTTTAAAGTAAGTACAGCTGCCCGGTTTTTCACTGGTTTTAGCTTTTTATTCGGCAGGAATCCTTCGCATCACACAGTGCATCGAAGCATTATGTTTCTGCTTTTTAAGCGTAGAGAGAGTTAACCTTGAATTACGACAAAACGTTTTCACGCCCTGATCAGATTGTCCCCCACGGCCCCCATTTTTTTGTGCTGGTTTATTGACTCGGGCTTGCCATAACCATCAATGGAGGGTGGCTTGCGACGGTGCTTGGCCAGCTGATTTTTTTAATGCTTTAATTTTTTATCTGCCCGGTGAATATGAGCACTTGTTAGTGCTATCAGTATCTCGTTTTGCTGTGTCAGCAGCATGATCAACTTATGTTTATTCCGTTCGCCGAGGGATCGCATGTCGAATGTGTTGTTCGCATGATGACAAAGATTACATCAGAAACAAAATCTTATCCAATGCCATTAAGTTAACAAATTAGTCGGTTGGTGGTGAGCTTGTGAACTCCGGCAGCATTGGCAACAACGCCAGGGGATCACAGGTCCGCCATCCACCTGCAATAAGCAGGAAAATTGACTTAATCCAGCATAGTAGTGGCGATTTGTCGCTTAATACACATTCAAGTCATCGTTTAAAAGACCAGGTTCCTCTGGCAGGTCTCACCGGAATCCAGTAAAATCCGTGGATTCCCTGATTCCGGCATCCGCCAGAATGATAATCATCAGAGCACCTGTTTTTTTGCGGAATAACCCGATATGAGTTTGTTGTCCTGGATCATTGTTTTCAGCCTACTGGGTGGATTGCTCAGTGTGATGGTGGCTGCCAGTTTTTTGCTGCTGCCTGGGCATGTGCGTAAAACCCTGGTACCGCACTTGGTTAGTTTTGCTATCGGTTCGTTGCTGGGCGCGGCTTTTTTAGGGCTGTTGCCGCATGCGCTGGCCGGGCCGGGTGTTGAGGATTTCCACAATATATTTTTAGCGGTGCTGCTGGGATTGTTAGGCTTTTTCCTGCTGGAAAAGCTGGTGTTGTGGCGGCACTGCCACTCGGACCATTGCGAGGCACATGCTCCGCATGACGAGCATAAAACCAACGAAGCCACCGGCTGGATGATTCTGGTGGGTGACGGCATGCATAATCTGGTGGATGGTGTATTGATTGCTGCTGCCTTTATGACCGATATCCACCTGGGGATTGTGACGGCACTGGCCATTGCGGCCCATGAGATTCCACAGGAAGTGGGAGACTTTGTGGTGCTGTTGCACAGTGGCTTCAGTCGCCGCAAGGCGTTATTGTTTAATGTATTATCGAGTCTGGCGACCATTGTAGGAGCCCTGCTGGCCTACTGGAGTCTGGGTGATATGCAACACCTGCTGCCCTATGTGCTTGCGGTGGCAGCCTCCAGTTTTATTTACATTGCCGTGGCGGATCTGATTCCCGGCCTGCACAAACGGGCCGAAGCCAGTGCCACAATTCAACAGATAATATTGATCACAGCGGGCGTATCATTGATTTACGTGACCCATTCAACATTGCATTAACACAATGCCAGGTTTCAGAGATATTGTTTCGAGGACACCGTGATGAACAAACGCTGGTATATGATTACTCTTGTGGGCAAAGACCGCCCCGGTATTGTCGCCCATGTGACCCACGCGCTGTATGAAGGTGGCTGCCATCTGGGTGAAACTTCGATGATGCGCCTGGGTACCAGTTTTACCATGATGATGATGGTGCAATACGCGGGTACGGCGAACGCTTTGCAAAAAGTGTTGCGCGGTGAAGCCGAGTCTTTGGGTTTGCACTTGCATATCGATTCCATTGAGGGTGGGCTGCATCACCACCACCAGCCCGATGTGTGTATCCGTATTTATGGTGCAGACCGCCCCGGCATTGTTGCTCATGCCACAGCTGCCCTGATGGAGGCCGGGCTGGATATTCTCGACCTGACTTCAGATGTGGGAGGCACAGAAGATGCCCCCATTTATATTATGCATATAGAAGGGAAAGCCAATGAAGGCAGGATCGCCTTGCAATCGGCATTGGATATTATCAAAAAAGAAGGTGTGGAAACGCAGCTGACCCCTGTGGATACTTTGGTGGGCTGAAGCCATTGTGAATGTCGAGATCATCAAATACCCGGATAAGCGCCTCAAACAAGTTTCGGCTCCGGTAGACGTTTTCGATTTTAAACTACAGGATTTTGTGGGCGAGCTGGAAAAAATCATGCGTGCCGGCCCCGGTGGCGTGGGTATTGCTGCGTCGCAAGTGGGGTGTTTTCAGCGCATTGTCATTGTTGATGTTTCGGATATACGCAAACTGCCTGCCCATTCCAGTAACAATGGTTGCATGGTATTGATCAATCCTGAAATTACTGAATGGGAGGGTATGGTTATGGGGCGGGAAGGCTGCATGTCCGTGCCGGATTTCACTGGCAATGTGATTCGCGCAGAGAAAATTGCTTTCACTGCGTTTGATGTACAGGGCACGCAGCATAGGTTCAACAGCGAAGGCTATGAAGCACGGGCCGTGCAACATGAGGTGGACCATCTGGATGGCATGTTGTTTCTGGACCGGCTGGTGAGCCGGCGAGCTGACTTGTTCAAACGCAAAGTTTATAAACAGATAAAAAAGTCCTCTCTCCCGAACAACGTGTAAATAAAGGTTGATATGATAAAAATAGGACATGGCTACGATGTGCATCGTTTTGGCGAAGGTAACTACTTGATGTTAGGCGGTGTGCGCATTTCCTTTACAAAAGGCTTTATTGCACACTCTGATGGCGATGTTGCTATTCATGCATTGTGTGATGCATTGTTAGGAGCCGCTGCTTTGGGCGACATTGGTCAACACTTTCCCGATACCAGTCACGAATTTGTCAATATCGACAGTCGTATCCTGTTGCGCAAGGTAGTGGCGTTGTTAACAGAGCAAACGCTGGTTGTGGGCAATGTGGATATGACGATTATTGCTCAGGCACCCAAGATGGCACCACACATTATGGCCATGCGCGAAAACCTGGCGGAGGATCTGCATGTCCATATCAGCCAGATCAATGTTAAAGCTACCACCACAGAAGGGCTGGGCTTTACCGGGCAGGGTGAAGGTATTGCCACTCATGCCGTCGTTTTGCTTTTGTCGGAATGACAGACTATTCAGAACTCCCCGACTGGCCGCGTGCATCGGGAAAACCTGTCGCATCGGCTGTCACCCGTTCCTGCCCGGAAGATTTTCAAGTGGATGAAGTTTTGAATTTCGCATTCGACGGTGAAGGCGAACATCTGCTGGTTCATGTGCGTAAACGCCATCAAAATACTGCTGATGTAGCACAGAAACTGGCCCGGCATGCCGGAGTGAAGGTGCGTGATATTGGATATGCCGGACTTAAGGATCGTAATGCCGTTACCACACAATGGTTCAGCGTGTGGTTGCCAGGCAAGCCTGACCCGGACTGGTCTGCATTTGAAAATGATGATTTACAGATTCTCGGCAGCCATCGGCATCGCCGTAAATTGCAACGGGGCGCCTTGCAAGGCAATCGCTTTGTCATTGTGTTGCGTGATATTGAATTTTCAGGAATCGCTGATCAACAAACGCTTGAACAGCAACTTGCCGTTATTCAAAAACAAGGTGTGCCCAATTATTTTGGCGAGCAACGTTTTGGGCGTGGCGGAAAAAATCTGAGCGAAGCGGCCGCCATGTTCAATGGCCGACGAGTGAAGGCCAGACATCTGCGCAGCCTGTATCTTTCTTCAGCGCGCTCGTTTTTATTCAACGAAGTGCTGGCGGCACGCATTACGGCAGGTAACTGGCGACAGGTATTACCGGGAGAGGTTTTGATGCTTGCCGGCAGTCGCAGTTTTTTTGTTGCCGGTGAGCTGAATGAAGAAATTGAACAGCGTCTGATGAATGGGGATGTGCTGCCTTCGGGACCACTGTGGGGGCGGGGTGAACTGGCCAGTCAACAGGATGCAGAGGTTTTGGAACAAAATACACTGGCCGGGCAGGCTGTTTATCGTAAAGGACTGGAGACAGCCGGTTTGAAACAGGAGCGCCGTGCCTTGCGGTTGGCTGTTGCTGATTTTCAGTGGCAGTGGTTGCCTGGAGGGAAAAATCTGCAACTGTGTTTTGAATTACCTTCGGGTTGTTATGCCACTTCGGTGCTGCGCGAACTGATTTAGTCCCGCATTCCAGCCTGCCGGACAAAAATCAAACCTCAAATTGCGCAATATGGGATTGCAGATTACAGGCCAGTCGCGAGAGTTCTTCGCTGGAAGCGGTGATCTGGTTTGACGCCGCCGCGTTTTGTTCAGCAACGTCACTGATGGCAGTGATATTGCGATTAATTTCTTCTGCTACTGCACTTTGTTCTTCCGCCGCGCTGGCGATCTGCGTGTTCATGTCGCTGATGTGGCTGATGGCCTGGGTAATGGTTTCCAGCGAAGTACCGGCTTTAGCGGCCTGTTTTACGCTGGCTTCGGTCTGGCTGCGGCCATCCTCCATGGCGTGAACGGCATTTTTTGAACTGTCCTGCAAACGTACGATGACCTCCTCGATTTCTTTGGTGGATTCCTGGGTGCGTTTGGCGAGGGTGCGTACCTCGTCAGCGACTACGGCAAAACCACGCCCCTGTTCTCCGGCGCGGGCGGCTTCGATAGCGGCATTTAACGCGAGTAAATTAGTTTGTTCAGCAATGGATTTGATCACGTCCAATACGGTACTGATGTCGCTGCTGTCTTCGCCCACTTGATGAATTACCCGGGTAGCGTCTTCCACAGCAGTAGCCAGGGAACTGATGGAATCAATGGTATTGCCAACTTCCTGTTGGCCCAGATGAGCTTCCGTACTGGCATGTGTCGCGGAATTGGCTGTGTCTTGTGCGCTTCTGGCAACCTCCTGCACCGTGGCACTCATTTCGTTAATGGCGGTTGCTGCCTGTTGCACCTCGGATTGCTGTTCATGCAATGTACGGTTGGTATCTTCGCTAACGGCTGCCAGCTCTTCAGCCGAAGCTGCCAGTTCTGTGGATGCCTGATTCATTTCATTGATCATTTGATGCAACTTGTTGCGCATAATACTCAAGGCGTTTAACAGTTGCGCTATTTCATCAGAACCTTCGACGTGTACTTCTTCAATCAGGTTACCTGCGGCTACGGATTGTGCCACACGGATTGCATCACGAAGACCGCGGGTAATACTGCTGATTACCAGAAATGCAACGGTGATTCCCAGCAGTCCGGCAATCACTCCAATAGTGCTCAGAGTGGAAAAAGCATTTTTTTCATGCTGTTCCGCGTTCAGGGCGGCAGTTTCAGTGAGTTGCCCGATTTCCATTTGTAGCGTTTCCAGCTCATGACTGATGGCTTTTTCTTCCGCTTCAATATGTTCGGCGGCTTCAAAGGCTTCGTGTAACCTGCCTTGCTTTATCAGTCCAATGGTATGCTCCGCATGCCGGACATAATCTTCATGTTCTTTTTTGAGCCGCGTTAAAATATCAACAACCTGTTTGAACGCCTGCTGTTCGTTGTTGTGGGCAATCTGTTCACCGCTGCTGAACTCTTCACTTATCTGCCGGGAAAAACCAGTGAAGGTTTCCACGGCTTTACGGAAATGCGCTGCGGCCTTGGTCTCAGTATTCATTCTTTCTCCGAAGCGCAGAGCACGCTCGAAGTTAATGGCTTGTTCTAATTGATGAATGGTGATTTGTGATACCACTTGTGTCAGTGGGATATTTTCTTCGGAAATGGTCGCTAATTCTTCACCGATCTGATTCATGCTGTTGAGTGCGTAGATGCTGCTAACAGCCAATGCGCCTATAAACACTATTGATATGCTGTAAATTTTGGCTTTGATGGTGTAACTATTGAGATGAAGTGGACTGCTCATTGGTTTGGAATTTTTTATACGTTCATGGAAAGTGTGTGTAAAGTTCCTTTAGCTATGAGCCAAATGTCTTCTTATGGCACGCCGTAATCTGTCTTTCCTCTCTGTCGGCAGAAACAGCGAAAAACTTTAGCAGATGGTTGATTTGGCAGGATAAAGTTATTGATGAGGTTATCAATGTGCTATACCGGTCATAGCGACTCACCCAATAAGTACACCTGACAGAAACTCAACACATAATGTTCATCAATGTGTTATTGCACCCTCTAAGGATTGCTCGAACAATAACTGTCTCATTGGTCGTTGGTTAGTGGGCTCGGGTTTCTTGGGTGTGTGCAAGATCCTGCTGGACCGCTACGCTTGTTCCACCCTACCCGTGTACATCGCTGAAGTTGGTGTATTCATAATCCGGGTAGCGGTTTGTTTGTTCCGTTTTCTCAAGTACAAGGTAAAGCCGTAGGGTGGAACAAGCGTAGCGGTTCCACCAAAAGGTCAAGGGAGGAACTTTGCTCTGCCAGTCAGCGGTCAGATATTGATGCTTGGCGTCGCAGTAAAACATACACTGCACCCATGCCTCCGTCTTTTGCTTGCGCGGAACTGAAGGCAAGCACGAACGGCACATCCCGTAGCCACTGGTTAACCTGGGCCTTGAGCACGGGACGGCCCTCGGAGGATCGATGGCCTTTGCCATGAATGACACGCACGCAGCGCTGCTGGTTGCTTTGGGCATTACTCAAAAAACGGGCAAGTAAAGCAGAGGCTTCCGTGAGGGTGCAGCCATGCAGGTCCAGCTGGGCTTCGGGGCGTAAATCACCACGTTTGAACTGGCGTAGCAAACGGTGTTGCAGGCCACCACGACTGAAAAACAGGGATTCTTCCGGGGCAACGTCGGGTACATAATCACGGGGAATGCAGTCAGTCGTTATGGTGTTTTGTGTATGACTGGCACGTTGCTGTGGAAAAGAGAGGGTTTTGTTGGGGGGAATATGCCTTTCGGCCAATTTTTTATGCGACAGGGGTTTAACGTCTGACATCGTTTGCCGGAACAGGTTGTCGTCGTTGTCAGGTTTTTTTTTGCTCATAGGGACGGGTATTTTACGTGAGGGCGGGGGTGGCCTGCAAAGTAGGGAAGTAATTAGCCGAAACACGGTTTTTCCGCGTGAGGCTCGATATAATACGCCCATGAAAATCTTGTTGAGCAACGATGATGGCTATCAGGCACCCGGGCTGCGTTGTCTGGCAGCAGCCTTGAGCAAAGTCGCCGAGGTGCATGTTGTTGCGCCGGATCGTAACCGCAGTGGTGCCAGTAATTCATTGACGCTGGAAAACCCCATTCGTGCGCATGAGGCCGACAACGGTTTTGTGTTTGTGGATGGCACGCCCACAGACTGTGTACATCTGGCCATTACCGGTTTGCTGAAACATGAGCCCGATATGGTTATCGCGGGCATCAATGCCGGAGCCAATATGGGTGACGATGTATTGTATTCCGGTACTGTAGCGGCAGCCATGGAGGGACGTTTTTTGGGTTTGCCTGCCATTGCTGTGTCTCTTGCGGGAGAAAAATTCCAGTATTTTGAGACAGCGGCGCACGTTGTCATGTCATTGCTGGAGCGGTTGAAACGTGATCCATTGCCAGTGGATACGATTCTTAACGTCAACGTACCGGATGTGCCATGGGCTTCGCTGCAAGGTTTTGAAGTAACCCGCCTTGGACGGCGGCATAAATCCGAGCCGGTGGTAAAAATGCAAGACCCGCGTGGTAAAGAGATTTATTGGGTGGGCCCGGTGGGTGCCGAACAGGAGGCCAGCGAAGGCACGGATTTTCATGCCGTGCGCCAGAACCGGGTGTCACTCACGCCGTTGCATGTGGATCTTACCCGTTACACGGCGATGGAGCAGGTCTCCACCTGGGTGGCAGGGTTATGAGCCGCCTTCAGGGTATTGGCATGACCAGCCAGCGCACGCGGGACCGGCTGGTGCGACGTCTGCAAGAAGAAGGTATCAGCAATCAACGTGTGCTGGAGGTGATTCGCAGCACGCCACGCCATATCTTTGTGGACGAGGCTTTGGCCAGCCGCTCCTACGAAGATACCGCTCTGCCCATTGGTCACGGCCAGACCATTTCCCAGCCCTATGTGGTGGCACGCATGACGGCCGCCTTGCTGGAAAGTGGCCCGTTGAACCGGGTGCTGGAAGTGGGTACCGGTTCGGGCTATCAGGCTGCGGTGATGGTACCACTGGCGGGTGAAGTGTACAGCGTCGAACGCATACGCCCCTTGCTGGATCTGGCACGGGAAAGACTGGGGGAATTACAGCTGCGCAATGTGCGTCTTAAACACAGTGATGGCAGTTGGGGCTGGCCTGAATTTGCACCTTATGATGCCATCATTGCCACCGCTGCACCGGAACAGGTGCCAGAGACGTTATTGCAACAGCTTGCGATGGGTGGACGGCTGGTAATGCCCGTGGGTCCGCAGGGTGTGCAGGAACTGGTATTGCTGACACGCACTCCGGAGGGCATCGAACGACAGGTGCTGGACAAAGTGAGCTTTGTGCCCATGCTGGGTGGCACGCAATAACGCGGCTAAAATCGCTGAATTATCGAAATCACACCGAAAAATACTCTTGTGTCCTGGCATCTTTATGTTGGGGCTCATAAAAAATTGCCACAAAGAAAAAACGAGGCCATTGAATAACCGATGAAATTATTTTCCAGTTTGTACGAGCATGCCATGCGCTGGGCTGTACACCGGCATGCGCAATGGTATCTGGCGGGTTTGAGCTTTGCTGAATCCTCTTTTTTCCCGATTCCGCCAGATGTGATGCTGGCTCCCATGGCCTTGGCTGACAACAAAAAAGCCTGGCGGTACGCGACAATGACCACGGTGGCTTCAGTGGCGGGCGGCATGCTGGGATACTTGATTGGTTATTTGGCATTTGATGCCATCGAACCCTGGGTGATGGATGCCGGTTACGGCGACAAATACCAATTGGCAGTGGACTGGTTTGAGCAGTGGGGTATCTGGGCAATTTTGATTGCAGGCTTTTCCCCGATACCCTATAAAATTTTTACTATTGCCGCTGGTGCTATTTCCATGGCCTTTTTGCCCTTTGTGCTGGCCTCTTTGGCAGGACGCGGTGCCCGTTTCTTTTTGGTCACGGCACTCATTGTGTGGGGTGGAGAACGCATGGAACACACAATTAAAAAATACGTGGACTGGTTGGGCTGGGGGCTGGTCATCGTCATCATAGCGGCGTTAGCCTGGCATCAGTTTTATTAGCCCGGTTGCATTTACTGTGTGAGTTGCGTTAACTGCGCTTATGGTTTTTATGCTTCCCGGTAAAATATATATTCTGAGTCTTATGTTGTTACTGATGTTGCTCACTGCTTGTGGGGGGCACATTTTTCATCGTGTCGAGCGTGGAGAAACCCTGTATTCCATTGGCTGGGTGTACGGGTACGATTACCGGCAACTTGCTCGCTGGAATAACATTCAACCACCGTACACGTTAACTCCCGGGCAACGTGTTCGTGTTGCCCCACCGTCAGGAAAAAATATTTCCTCATCACAGAAATACCGTAGCGCCAGTGTCCAAAAAGGGAAAAGTCCTTCATTGCGCAAAACCCCGGCACCCGTTATTGAAGCGGGTGGTTCATCTGTCGAAACCATGAGCAAAACCACCGGCAACGTTAGCCAGGAGCAAAGGGCAGTGGTGCTGGATAAATCGAATGTGACGAGAACAAGCGAAGCAGAAAAACACGATGTGCAAAGTGTGGTTGCTGCTGCAAAAACAGCGGTTAAACGCGTGTTTAATCAGACCGATACCACTCCGCCCAAATCATTTACAGGCAAATCCGGCTGGCGCTGGCCCACCAAACAGCGACGTATATTGCGAACATTTCTGGCGGATAACCCGGCCCGGCAAGGTCTGGATATCGCGGGTGAAAAAGGCAGTCCGGTGTTGGCAGCAGCCACCGGTCGAGTAGTGTATGCTGGCAGTGGACTTGTTCGATACGGTCGGCTTATTATTGTCAAGCACAATGACCGGTATTTAAGTGCTTATGCGCACAACCAAAAACTGCGAGTTAAGGAAGGCGATATAGTGAAAGCAGGCCAACGTATTGCTGATATGGGACGCACGGGAAATCTGGGCGATAACTTTATTAATGATAACCGGGCAAAATTACACTTTGAAATCAGGCAAAATGGAAAACCGGTTGATCCCCTGCGGTATTTGCCCAAATGAAAATTTGCTCGAAACATACCTGGGTTCAGATTGTTTTGGGTATATAACAACAGGTGTCTGACAGAATGTTAGGTGAGGATGATAAAACGAAAATGAACGTGGACACGGATACGCCAGAAGAAACAATATTGGATGATGAAAACGATATTCTGGACAATGATATTGTTGAAGCCATTACTGATAACGATGTTGATGCCGACAAAATAAAATCGATTGAAGAACCCGGCGAAGAAAAGCCGGTGCGGCGTAAAGAGCGACGCACCGCCAGCCGCAAGGATATTTCTGAGCGTGATCTGGATGCCACTCGCCTGTATCTGGGGGAAATTGGTTTTTCGGCCCTGCTTAATGCGGAAGAAGAAGTCACCATTGCCCGCCGTATCCAAAAAGGTGATATGGATGCGCGGCGGCACATGATTGAAAGCAACCTGCGTTTAGTGGTGAAAATTGCACGACGGTATTTGAATCGTGGCCTCGCACTGCTGGATCTCATCGAAGAAGGTAATCTGGGACTGATTCGTGCGGTGGAGAAGTTTGACCCCGAGCGCGGATTTCGTTTTTCCACTTATGCAACGTGGTGGATTCGCCAGACCATCGAGCGCGGCATCATGAACCAGACGCGCACTATTCGTTTACCCATTCATGTCGTAAAAGAAATCAATATCTATCTGCGTGCGGCACGACATTTGGCGCAAACATTGGATCATGAGCCCAGCCCCGAAGAAATTGCCCACATGCTCGACAAACCGATCAGTGATGTAAAGCGTATGTTGGGACTGAATGAGCGTGTGACTTCGGTGGATGTCCCTATGGGGCGGGATAGCGATAAATCGGTGCTAGATGGTATTGCCGATGAATACAACGTTGACCCTTCGGTGCTGCTGCAAAATGAAGACATGCATGACTGCCTGGAAATGTGGCTGGGCCAGATTAACGAAAAACAACGTGAAGTCGTGGAACGTCGTTTTGGTTTGCATGGCCGGGATGTCGCCACGCTGGAAGAGGTTGGCAATGCGCTGGGGGTTACCCGTGAGCGCGTGCGGCAAATTCAGCTGGAAGCCCTGAAACGTCTGCGTGCAGTCATGGAACGCGAAGGTTATTCTGTTGATACTATTTTGAAATAGTTGTTTTGTTGTTGCTTTGTCTGGGTTTCAGGTTGAGCACGCTGATTGCCGTAGAGCTGTATGCCTGTTGGGCATGTACAGTTCACCGGGGGGAATAGTTGGCGCAACACATGTCGGGTGGCAAAGTGTGTGTTATTGATTGGTCAAGTCGTTTATTCGACTGATCGCCGCTGTGCGGCCATTTTCATGTGAAGGACTGTTTCCATATTTTTGGCGGGCGGCCTGTCAACGAGACCCGGAAGGACAGGGGGCAGGACAAATCTGCGCGTCAAATCAGGATATTCTTTTGTGCGTGTCCCCGAGGCTTACATTTATCACTGCAAGTGGGTATATTACGCAAAAAATGCGCTTCTGTCGGGAGATATGTGCTTGGGCGTGTAGAAGGGTTTGTCCAGTGATGTCTGGCTGAGTCTGGCGTATCGCGTTTTCAGCATTTTTGTCATTTAACAAAAACATAGGTCTGCCTTATTACCCGTAAAGCTCAGCCGGTACCAAAGGCAATGTGGCCCTGTATACCCCAATGTCATTTAAGTGAACAAAAAACGGCGTACCGCAGGTGGGCGGTGGCTTGCACCCACCCAGCGGAACCGGCTGACAAGTGAGGTGTTATAAACGCAGAGGCCGCAGCGAAAAACACTAAAAATTCCGCGCCCTGGCAGTTTGGAATGGAGTGATGGCTTTGTTCATAAGCGCTTGAAAATGGACGGAATATTCGTTATTTCAGGCAGGCGTGCCCAAATAGAGCATCGCAACCCGCTGAGCTTAGTGGCCAGACTTGAAGGATTTCTGCATGGCTGAGTTTCATTTCGTAATCAGGTAGACCTGTTATCACATGACCCTTTTACTGATTGTTCTGATCCCTTTGCTGGGTGCCTTGCTGGTGCCTGTGGCGGGTGCCCGTGGCCGCATGGCTGCGGCGTTGATGGCGGGGGCATTGACGGCCATCGCACTGGGCTTGTTGTTAAGTCTTGCGCCACAAGTGTTTGCCGGCGAGGTTTTGGTGAACAGCTGGGCCTGGATGGCGGATTTTGGCCTCTATTTCTCGTTCCGTCTTGATGGGCTGGGTCTGTTGTTTGGCCTGTTGATTCTTGGCATCGGTCTGTTGGTGATTCTCTACGCCGCGTATTACCTGTCGCCCAAAGATTCCATGTCCAAATTTTTTGCTTTTATGATGCTTTTCATGGGGGCGATGCTGGGTGTGGTGTTATCAGAAAACCTGATTCTGTTGTTGATTTTCTGGGAGCTGACCAGCCTGACTTCATTTCTGCTGGTCAGTTTTTGGCGTCATCGTGCCGATGCCCGTCAGGGGGCGCGTATCGCGCTGGCGATAACCGGTGGTGGTGGTCTTTGTTTGCTGGCTGGTATTCTGTTGCTGGGTGAGATTGTTGGCAGTTATGAGCTGTCGGTGGTGCTGGCCTCGGCGGATTTGATTCAAAACCATGATCTGTTCGCACCCACCCTGATTCTGATTCTGCTGGGGGCGTTTACCAAATCCGCACAATTCCCCTTCCATTTCTGGTTGCCTCATGCCATGGCGGCACCCACGCCGGTCAGCGCCTACCTGCATTCGGCAACCATGGTTAAAGCCGGTGTTTTTCTGTTGGCACGTATGCATCCGGCCCTGTCCGGTGGCGATTTATGGTTTTATCTGGTGACCACTGCCGGGTTGGTGACTCTGGTGTTTGCCGCCTATGTTGCGCTGTTCAGACATGATCTTAAGGGGCTGCTGGCTTATTCGACCATCAGCCATCTGGGACTGATTACCCTGTTATTTGGTTTCGGCACACCGCTGGCAGCGGTTGCCGGGGTGTTTCATATTATCAATCACGCCACGTTCAAGGCTTCGCTGTTTATGGCGGCGGGCATTATTGACCATGAGGCGGGAACGCGGGATATGCGCCGTCTGAATGGATTATTCAAATACATGCCTTACACGGCGGTGTTGGCGATGGTAGCGGCGGCAGCGATGGCCGGTGTGCCATTACTTAACGGTTTCCTGAGTAAAGAAATGTTCTTTGTTGAGACGTTGGAATTGCAGCGTTTTGATGACTGGGCATGGCTGATTCCTGCACTGGCAACCCTGGCAGGTGTGTTTGCAGTGGCCTATTCGCTGCGCTTTATTCACGATGTGTTTTTCAATGGTGAACCCAATAACCTGCCCAAAGTGCCACATGAACCTCCGCGCTGGATGAAGATACCTGTTGAGGTATTGGTAACCTTGTGCCTGCTGGTAGGGATATTCCCCGCCTTTACCGTGGGTCCGTTGCTGGCGACAGCGGCCAGTGGGGTATTGCAGGCTCCCTTGCCGGAGTACAGTCTGGCCATCTGGCATGGCTTTAATCTCGCGCTGATGATGAGTTTTGTCGCCTTGGTGGGAGGCGTTCTGTTCTATCTGTCGCGTCATTATCTGTTTGCCTTGCACGCCCGTTTGCTGCCGGGGGAATTTGGCGCCAAACAGATCTTTGACAAGATGATCAGAGGATTACTGGATGCTGCCCGCTGGCTTACCCGTTTGCTGGAAAACGGTTCCCTGCAACGCTATATGGCACTTCTGGTGGGTGCCGCAGTAACGGTGGGCCTTTATGCGGCGGCTCAGCATGGTGCGGTCAACGTCTCGATGTCGGGTTCCTCTATTCCGTTCAACGGGGTGGCGATTGCGATATTGACCGGCCTGATTCTGGCCGGGGTTGGCACGGTGCTGCTTCATCGCCATCGCTTGCCCGCGCTGGTGATGCTTGGTGTAGTGGGTTTGTGTCTCTCGTTACTCTTTGTTTATTTTTCTGCGCCTGATCTGGCGCTGACCCAGCTTTCGGTGGAAGTGGTCACCATTATTTTACTCTTGCTCGCCCTGCATTTTATGCCTCAGGAAGCGATGACGGATTCCGGCAATGCCCGGCGCTGGCGGGACGCGGCGCTGGCAGGGGGCGCAGGCATTGGTGTGGCGGGTCTGACCTGGGCCGTATTGACTTCACCGTTTGAGACGCTCTCCGGTTTTTATCTGGAGCAGAGCGTGCCCGGTGGTGGTGGCAGCAATGTGGTGAATGTGATCCTGGTGGATTTCCGTGGCTTTGATACCTTTGGCGAAATCACGGTGTTGGCGATTGCCGCCATTGGTATTCACGCACTGTTGCAAAATCTGGTGATTAAACCCAACGATCCAGGCCGTTATGGCTGGGCATCCGCCAAACCCCCGCTGTTGCTGGAGGTGGTGTCGCGACCACTGTTACCACTGGCGTTGATGGTGGCACTCTATTTGATGTTGCGAGGGCACAATGCACCGGGTGGCGGGTTTATTGCCGGGCTGGTGGTGGGCATCGCACTGATATTGCAGTATCTGGCCAGTGGTGTTGAGTGGACACAGGCGCGATTGCGTATCAACTACTTCAAGGTGATTGCCGTCGGCCTGATTTTGTCTCTGTTGACCGGAGCGGCCAGTTGGGTGGTGGGTTATCCGTTTATGACCACCACCTTTACTTACCTGTATTGGCCGGTGGTGGGCAAATTTGAGGTAGCAAGTGCGATGGTCTTTGATCTGGGCGTATTTTTAACGGTGGTGGGTATCACCATGGTCATCCTCGCCGAGCTGGGCAAGTTAAGCGGGCCACTGGCACCACGGCCGGTATCCAACAAAGAGGAGAGTCGTTGATGGAGGTTCTGATTTCGACGGCAATTGGTTTTCTGGTTGCCTGCGGGATTTATCTGATGTTGCGCGCGCGCACCATGGATGTGGTGATCGGTCTGACCCTGTTGTCCTATGGGGTTAACCTGTTCCTGTTTGCCTCGGGACGACTGGTCAGTAATGCGGCGGCTCTGATTTCGCCGGATGCGGCAGCCTATGCCGACCCGTTACCGCAGGCACTGGTATTGACCGCGATTGTTATCGGTTTTGGTATGACCGCCTTTCTGGTGGTGCTGGCGATTCGTGCCTTTGGTGATCTGGGTAATGATCATGTGGACGGGAAGGCAGGTAAATGATGGATCATTGGTTGATCATGCCTGTGTTGCTGCCCATGACGGCAGCGATTCTGATGTTGCTGGCTGCACGCATGGGGCGAACGGTGAAACGGGGTATCAGTCTGCTGGCCATGTTGGGTCTGGTGCTGGTTGCCGTTGTTTTGCTGAATGCCACCCTGGCGGGGGGGTATCAAGTTTATGCGGTGGGAAACTGGGTCGCACCGTTTGGCATTGTGCTGGTGCTGGACCGGCTGAGCGCCTTGATGGTGTTGCTGACCTCGGTGCTGGCGTTATTCAGCCTGTTATACGCCTGCAACGGGCAGGACCGGGATGGCCGTCATTTTCATGTGTTGTTCCACATGCAATTAATGGGGCTCAACGGAGCCTTCCTCACCGGGGATTTGTTTAATCTGTTTGTCTTTTTTGAAATCCTGCTGATTGCCTCCTACGGTTTGTTGTTGCACGGTGGTGGACCGCAGCGCAGCCGGGCCGGGCTTCACTACGTCATTCTTAACCTTGCCGGTTCAGGGCTGTTTTTGATTGCAGTCGGCACCCTCTACGGCATACTCGGCACCCTTAACATGGCCGATCTGGCGGTCAAGGTTGCTCAGGCAGACCCTGAACAGTTACGGCTGATACATATTTCAGCACTGCTGTTGATGGTGGTGTTCGGCTTGAAGGCGGCGCTGTTGCCACTGTATTTCTGGTTACCTACTGCCTACGGTGTGGCATCGGCACCCGTGGCCGCCCTGTTTGCGATTATGACCAAGGTGGGCGTTTATTCGATTATCCGTGTTTTTATGCTGGTGTTTGGTATCGAAGCCGGGGCGCTGGCTAATTTGGCACAACCCTGGCTGCTACCATTGGGTCTGGTGACGCTGGCCCTCGGAGCCTTTGGTGTGCTGGCATCGCGTTGCCTGCGTAAACAGGTGGCTTATCTGGTGGTGGTATCAGTGGGCACCCTGATCGCCGGTGTGGGACTGTTGTCGGTAGAATCCATGGCGGCATCACTCTATTATTTAATGCACTCCACCCTGATCACCGGAGGGTTGTTTTTACTGGCGGATATTATCGTTCGTCAACGGGGTGATATGGGCAGTGAGCTGCGTACCGGGCCGACAGTAACCCAGCCACTGCTACTATCCACAATGTTTTTCATCGGCGCGCTGGCCGTGGTGGGTTTGCCACCACTGAGCGGCTTTATTGGCAAACTGCTACTGCTACAGTCGGCAGTGCAACAGCCCGGTGTGGCCTGGTTCTGGTCGGTGATATTAATCGCCAGCTTTTTTGCCTTGATCGCCCTGAGCCGGACGGGTAGTACACTGTTTTTAAAGACCGATGACACGGCAATAACCGGTGTGCGTATGGAAAATGTTTCACTGCTCGCTGTCACGGCTTTGTTATTAAGCAGTCCATTGTTGGCTATTTATGGTGATGCGGTGAGCGGGTTTACCACCGCAACTGCGGAACAGCTGATGCAGCCCATGCAATATATTGAAGGTGTACTGGGGCCGCAGCAAGCGTCAGCAGCGGCGATGACGGAGGGCGGCCGATGAAGATTGTAAAACGCTTGTTGCCTCATCCCATCTTCAGTCTGGTGTTGCTGGTAGTGTGGTTGCTATTAAACAACACGTTATCCGCAGGGCACATCCTGTTAGGTTCCGTTATCGCGCTGGTATTGCCCTGGGCCACGGCCAGCTTTTGGGCGGACCAGCTTCATTTGCATAAACCGGGGCTGGCGCTGCGCTTTCTGCTGCTGGTTCTGTGGGATATTACAGTGGCGAATATTCAGGTAGCAAAATTGATCCTGAGTCCCCGCCGGAAACTGCGTCCGGCATTTGTTCACTACCCCCTGGACATGGACAATGATTTTGCCATCACCGTATTGGCAGCGACCATATCTTTGACGCCAGGAACTGTCTCCATTGATGTGAGCGGTGATCACCGTACATTGTTGGTACATGGTCTGGATGTGGACAATGAGGCCGCCCTGATTGCCGAAATCAAATCGCGCTATGAAGCGCCCATTAAGGAGATTTTCGGGTGTTAGAAACCGCTATTTTGATTGCCATGGCGCTGATCATTCTGGCACTGGTGCTGAATATCTGGCGGGTGGTGATTGGTCCGGATGTGACTGACCGCATTCTGGCGCTGGACACTTTATATATCAATTCCATTGCGCTGCTGCTGCTGCTGGGTATATACATGGCCAGTTCAGCCTATTTTGAGGCAGCACTGCTGATTGCGATGATCGGTTTTATTGGCACCATCGCATTGTGCAAATACTTGTTGCGCGGCGATATTATCGAATAGGCAGAGAATAAAATGCTGGATATTATTATTTCGATTTTCCTGATTCTGGGTGCCGGTTTTGCGCTGGTGGGCTCCATTGGTCTGGTGAGGCTGCCGGATTTTTACACCCGGCTCCATGGTCCCACTAAAGCCACAACCCTGGGTCTGGGTGCATTGCTGATTGCCTCAATGATTTATTTCAGCAGCCGGGGAGAAGTGAGCCTGCACGAATTGCTGGTCACCCTGTTCCTGTTCATGACTGCCCCCGTCAGCGCCCACCTTCTGGCCAAAGCGGCCCTGCATTTGCGAGTGCGTTCTGAGGTGGATTTACCTGAGGACGATGTGAAGAAACCATAAATTTACATGCCTCTGTACCTGTCTCAGCTCGTTCAGTATTTGTGAGCACCTGGTGCCGAAAAAGGGTGTTTTTCTGCTCAATCGATGGTCTACCTGAGTTGAATGTAGAGGTATGTTGCTTGATGTATCAATTCGACAAAATGCGGGTAATAAACGCCTTTAAATAATCCGTTTCCGCAATGGCCGGGTGTACGGGATGATCCGGCCCCTGATGACCTTGCTCGATAATCTGCGCGTTGCGATCAATATGACGACTGGCCTTTAGAATCGTGTCGTGCAGTTGTGTGCGTGTGAGATGAAAAGAGCAGGATGCGCTGATCAGATAGCCGCCTTTGTTGAGTACCTGCAAGGCCATTTGATTAATGCGCCGGTAGGCGGTGAGTCCTTCTTTAAAATCTTTCTTGCGTTTGATGAAGGCAGGCGGGTCGATAATCACCACGTCAAAACGTTCGCGTTCCTGACGCAGGGATTTTAGTGCCTCGAAGGCGTCGCCTTCTACGCTCACCAGTTTATCTTCCACGTTGTTCAGGCTGGCATTGTGATGGATGCGATCAACGGCTTTGGCTGAAGTATCAATGCACATTACTTCATTGGCTCCGGCAGTGAGTGCCTGAATCCCCCAGCCTCCGATGTAACTGAAGACATCCAGCACCCGCTTGTCTTTGACGTAATGCTGCATGCGTGCGCGGTTCATGCGGTGGTCGTAAAACCAGCCGGTTTTTTGACCGTTGAGCACATCGATTTCAAAACGGGTATTGTTTTCTTCCAGTAGCACGGACTCCGGCAACTTGCCGCTGGCGGTTTCGACGTAGCTGTCCAGTGCTTCGGCCTTGCGGGAGGGAGTGTCGTTACGCAATACGATGGCCGCAGGTTTGAGGGTTTTTTCCAGTGCGGCGATGATCGCCTGTTTTTGTATTTCCATACCCGCTGTGGTGATTTGTACCACCAGCACATCCGCGAAGCGGTCCACTATCAGTCCAGGCAGGTTGTCTCCCTCTCCGTGTACCAGGCGATAAAAGGGGTGTGCGAAACATTGCTCGCGCAATGAGAGGGCAATATTCAGGCGATGGGTAATCAGTGATTGGTCCAGTACATATTTTGTATCACGGCTCACTAGTCGTGCGCTGATCAGTGAATGCGGGTTGACGTAGGCATTGCCCAGCACATGACCCTGTGAATCTTCGATGCTGACGGCTGTGCCGGGGGAGAAATCTTTCAGTGGTGTTTTGTCGGTATCGATTTCGTTGCTGTAGACCCATAAGTGGCCCGCCTTGAGGCGACGTTCTTCATTTTTTTTGAGGCGCAGGGGAGGAAGGGTTTTGCTCACGGTGGGGGATTCCTGTTTTTTGCACGGCCCGGGTTTTTCTGTTCCTGGCGGGTTGCGCGAGAGAAGTGATGAGGGCGCTATTATCGCTAGCTGAGGGCAAGCTTACAATCTAATCTTGTCGTTGTGTGGCGTTGGCTGTTGTACTGCGCTTAATAAAATTGCCCTCCAGGCAGATTGGGATAACCTGAACAGAATTTTGGGTTCCTCCGGTATCGGGCGATGCCGATAAATTCCTTACAAGTTGTCATCTGTTATTTGCGAATCCCATTTGCTACGGTGGCACTTCATTCAAGTGCTTCACAGGAATTTGTACAGTGCCCAATTTGCTGATTAATGAAACCAGTCCCTATCTTCAACAACATGCCCATAATCCGGTGGACTGGCACCCCTGGGGTGAAGTGGCATTGGATAAAGCCCGCACGGAGAACAAACCGATTTTATTATCCATAGGGTATTCCGCCTGTCACTGGTGTCATGTGATGGAGCATGAGTCTTTTGAGGATGAAGCCACGGCCAGGCTGATGAATACCTTGTTTATTAATATCAAGGTAGATCGTGAAGAGCGTCCCGATCTGGACAAGATTTATCAATTTGCGTACCAGTTGTTGAATCAGCGCGGTGGCGGTTGGCCATTGAATATGTTTTTAACGGCGGATAGTCATACCCCTTTCTTTGGGGGTACTTATTTTCCGCCACAGCCGCGTCATGGCATGCCTGCATTTGTGGATATTTTGCAGCGTGTGGCAGATTTTTATCATGACCATCCGGGTGATGTGGGTAAACAAAGTGATTCGGTGCGCGAATATCTGCAACATGCCAATGAAGGGCGGGCATCGGCTGATGTTGAAATAGAGGCTGCGGTGCTGGATGAAGCACGACGCCAGCTGGAAAACAGTTACGATAAAAATTATGCAGGTTTTGGTAACGCACCAAAATTTCCTCATCCCACCAATATTGAGCGTTTATTACGCCACTGGTCTGCAACGGAGGGTTCGGATGTACAGGCGCTGGAAATGGCGCGCACGACCTTGCATGCCATGGCTTCAGGGGGGATTTATGATCAGTTGGGTGGTGGTTTTTGTCGTTATTCTGTTGATGCTCAGTGGATGATTCCGCACTTTGAAAAAATGCTGTACGACAATGGGCCATTACTGGTGTTGTATGCCGATGCTTATGCTGCCACCGGGGATGCTGTTTTCCGGCGAGTGGCAGAAGAGACGGCACAGTGGGTGATGCGCGACATGCAATCACCTTTGGGGGGATACTATTCCACGTTAGATGCTGACTCGGAAGGCGAGGAGGGAAAGTTTTATGCCTGGCAGTTGGCGGAAGTACAGCAGTTGTTAACGGGCGAGGAATATGCGGTGTTGTCGCGGCATTATGGTCTGGATCGTGCGCCGAATTTTGAAGGCACCTGGCATTTGCATGTGTTTCGCAGCCTGGAAAATATTGCCGACGAGTTGCATCTTGAATTGTCTTCGGCGCAATCAATGTTGAGCACAGGCAGGGAAAAATTATTGGCGGCGCGTGAGACCAGAGTGCGTCCGGGTCGTGATGAGAAAATTCTTACCAGTTGGAACGGTTTGATGATCAAGGGCATGGTGGTGGCGGGTCGGCGGCTGGGGCGAGAGGACTTTATTGCTTCGGCGGAGCAGGCGCTGGCTTTTGTGCGCAAAAATTTGTGGGTGGATGGGCGTTTGCTGGCCACCAGTAAAGATGGCAAGGCGCATCTTATGGCCTATCTTGATGATTATGCTTTTTTGGCTGATGGGGTGTTGGCGTTGTTGGAGGCGCGCTGGTGTGATGATGATTTGCACATGTTGATTGCATTGCTTGATGCCATGCTGGCGCATTTTTCAGCAAACGATGGAGGGTTTTATTTTACGGCGGATGATCACGAAAAACTGATTCAGCGCCCCCGGCCATGGATGGATGAAGCTACGCCATCGGGCAATGGTATTGCTGCGCAGGTATTATTACGTGTGGGTTATTTGCTGGGTAACAGCCGTTATGTGGATGCGGCGGAAAAAACCCTACATGCCGCCTGGCAGAACGTACGTGGTTTTCCCCATGCACACAATGCAGTGTTAGCGGCAGCTGAGGAATTTTTATATCCGACAGAAACCATTGTATTGCGCAGCGCAGGGATGGGAGCGGCGGAAGAAGTGGTGCGGTGGACCGCCGCATTGAATCAGGAATATGCACCGCGTCGGTTACAGGTGGTTATTCCCGATGATGCGCCCATGCTCCCCGGTGTGCTGGCAGCTTATGCGGTGCCAGCAACCGGGGTTCGGGCTTATGTCTGTCGCGAGGGGCATTGTCTGCCACCGTTGGAGAGCCTTTCCGGGTTACATCGAAGAGAGAAGGGGTAAAGGCTCTCCCGTTTTTTCGTTTGTTCTTTTTTCGCTGTTTTGCGGCACCATGTAATTATGCTGGGTCAATTTGTCGATACCGCATTCCAGGGTTTCAAACCAGTCAAGAAATTTGCTGATCATTTCTTTGCCCTGAAAGGGGCGACCATGTTGTGGCACGATCATTTCGACATCCATATTACGCACCATTCTGGCCCAGAGTCGGCAGACTTTGTTGGAAACCATGTAACGTTCATGAAATGCCTGCATTTTAGGGATGTGCCGGTCGAAATCCCGTACGGCCCGTTCAGGGTGTTTATCCACCATCGAGGCGCCCACGTCGCCGGAAAACAGAATTTTGCTGATGGGGTCGTAGAAGTGGAAATTGCCCACCGAATGCAGGAAATGTGCAGGAATCGCTTTTATCACCGAGTGTCCCATGGGGATGTACATGCCCTGGTCCGGGATCGCAATCATGCGACCTTCTGCCTTTTCTTTCATGTAACCAGGTACCAGATGCGGCACAAAACGCTCCCAGAGTTTGGAGACCACAATTTTGGCGTCGCTGTACATTAGCCACTTGTCCAGAGAGGAGATGATATCGGGATCCTGGTGGCTGGCGATAACGTAGTCGATGTCTTTTACTTTGACATATTTAGTGATGGCCATGCTCAATGGCATATAGGTGAGATCGCCGCCGGGATCAAAAATGGCGGAGTGACCTTCCTGGATAATGACCATTTGATTGGCCTGAATGCCTTCGCCGGTGACCAGATCAGTGAAGGTAAGGACCATGTGTTCATTATTTTGGAACAGAATATTGGCTTGCATGGGATGAGTGACTCCTATATTACCGCTTTGAGTGGGCAGTACACCTTGCTTCAGGTGTTTGTTGCCGGGTCGTTGGCCTTCCTGGCTGACGATGTGGGCAACCTGCATTATTCAGCAGCGGGGAGTATAAAAGCTGGCCGGGCCTAAAACCAGAGAAATTACAGGAGGAGGGACGTGGTATTTGTCCGTATGAATCAGTAAATACCCTTGGTTGTCTTTTGGTTTCGAGTGAGTGTCAGTGAATTTCCGGTGATGCTGCGGTTTGCCGCAGCGCTTTTCGGTAGCGCTGTATGGGAGGCTCAGGGTTGAAGTGACAGCCGATAGCGTTGCTGGCGATGCAGGAGATCGGGCAGCAGCAGGTGGGCCAGAGCGTCCTTTTCCAGTTCGGCATCGAGCGTCATTGGTGTGAGCTTGCCATCACGGAGCTGATATTGACGGTTTGCATGGCCGGGGCGCAGCAAAACCACACGGTTTTCGACGTGATAGGCATAGGTGCTGCCAAGGTGATAAATCGCTCGTCCCGGCAGGTTGGCTGGCAGGTGCAGCAGGTTGCGACCGGGCATGGGGTGACGTGTGGTAATGCCCAGCAGGCCGAGCACGGTGGGTGGCAGGTCAATCTGGCTGGCCAGTACCTTGATACGTTGCGGTGTAATGTCGGGCCCGAGAATCAGTGCGGGCACATGGTATTTGGCGGCAGGAATCAACCCCCGGGCCTGAATTTCCACGCCGTGGTCAGCGACAATGAGAAACACGGTGTTGTCAAAATAGGCTTCCTTGCGAGCCTGCGCAAAAAAACGGCCAAGGGCATGGTCGGCATATTTGGCGGCGTTGTTTTGTGTGGCGCGGGGGTGTTCGTAAAGCTCAAAATCATCGTCGGGAAAATCAAAGGGTTCGTGGTTGGAGAGGGTGAGAATAATGCTGGCAAAGGGCCGGGCATTGTTGGCCTGGGTACGAAAGAAGTGATTGGCGGCGGAAAAAATATCGCCATCCGATACTCCCCAGTGGTTGCGAAAACGGACATTGTCGATATCACTGCCCTCAATGATCCGGTCTACACCGTTGTAATTGAAAAAGCGCCGCATATTGTCGAAATTGGTATCACCACCGTATAAAAAGCTGGTTTGATAACCGTGGGTTTTTAGCAGTGCAGGCAGGGTGAAAAAATCAGATTGTGCCAGACGCAGTTTAATGGCGCTGGTGAGTGGAATAGGTAATGCACCTGTGATCACCGATTCCAGGCCACGATTGGTACGTTTGCCCGTAGCGTACAGGTTGTCGAAGAAAATACCCTGCTGGCTTAGCGCATCAAATTGCGGTGACAGGGGCAGGCCGCCCAGACTGCCGATAAATTCTGCACTGAGGCTTTCGGACAGAATGATCACCAGGTTGCGGGGCCGCGCAAGCGGTGTATTGGCTGTCTGTACATGAGCCAGCGGAATGGCCGGATCATCAAAGGCTGTTACGGGCAGGCCGGTTTGTTGTTGTACACGATGAATGATCTCATCTTCTGCCATGTGACCGTATTGTTCGGCGAGGTTTTGCTGCTGATTAAAAAAGTGATACATGGCGTAGGCGACAGCATAACTGGAATTAAGGGCTAACTCGTTGACCAGACTGTCTTCTGAAAAAGCGGCACTACCCAGATTGGCCGGGCTGTCACTTAGGGATGAGCGTATGCCGAGCGCCAGCAACAATACAACAACCGGTGTGATCAGCAGGCGCTTCCACCAAAGCCACTGTGGCGCATTGCACATAAGCCGGTAAGTGAAGCGTGCCATCCACCCGCCGATGGCGGCCATTAATAGCAGGCCGACAAACAAGGGCAGCTTGTAATTGGTCAACACAATGTCCAGTACCGTGCCAGGGCTGGCCATATATTCCACAAACAAATGATTGGGCCGTGCATTGTAAACGGACAAAAAAGTGTAGGTAGTGATCTCAAAATAAATGAGCACAATGCTGAACAAGGCAAGCAGGCTGGCAATAAAAAAATACCACCAGCGTTGGGCGAGGGGTGGCATGAGCAACAGTAGAAGGGTGGGGATGAGCAGCAGGGCGGAAATCATCATCACATCCATGCGCACACCGACGGGAAACAACCATAGTGCGCCATTTACGGCATTGATTTCTGAAAAATAAATCAGTGCGAGCAATAAACGGCTGATACTGAAAAACAATAAAAAGAAGCAGGCAAAGGCGATGACCGGAGCGAGGGGGCCGAGAGGGGCGAGCTTCTGAATGAGTTTGTGAGTGATTGTCCAGCCCTTCACGGGTGTGTCTCTATCCACAAGCGCCTGTTTCTGGGTGGTGCATCATCCCGATCTGTATCGGGATGATGATTGTCATGCTTTTTAATAAGGGGCGAATGTTGCACCCGGGTTAAATAGAGCGCCCAAAAGCGTCCTGAAAGAGCGCATTAAAGGCATCACGAGTAAAACTGTGGTTTTGTGTGCCGTGCTGTTCAATTTTTATGGCGCCCATTAACGAGGCAATGCGCCCGGTGGTTTCCCAGTCCATGTCATGCATCAGGCCATGCATCAGGCCGGCACGGTAGGCATCACCACAGCCGGTGGGGTCCAGCAGTTGTTTGGCCGGGACAGCCGGGATTTCAGTGCGATGCTCACGGGTATAGATATGCGAGCCTTCGCCGCCCCGGGTGATGATCAGAGCATCGACCATTTCAGCAATTTCATGGGGTGATTTACCCGTGCGCTCTTCGAATAACTGCGCTTCATAATCATTGAGGGTGATCCAGGTGGCCTGTTCTGCAAAGCGCAGCAGATCGGTACCGTCAAACATGGGCATGCCCTGGCCGGGATCAAAAATAAACGGAATGCTGGCTTCGGCAAACTGCTGTGCATGCTGAATCATGCCGTCACGGCCATCGGGAGAAACGATGCCAATAGTGACGCCTTCAGCATCAGATACCTGGTTTTCGTGGGAGAGATTCATGGCGCCGGGATGGAAGGCGGTAATTTGATTGTCGTCCTGATCTGTGGTGATAAAGGCCTGGCCCGTAAACGTGCTGTCGTACACCTTGATGTGGGTACGTGTGATGTCACACCGGTCCATCCAGTTGGCATAGAGGTCAAAGTCTTTGCCCACAGTTGCCATAGGTAACGGGTTGTCACCCAGCAGTTTGAGGTTGTAGGCGATGTTGCCTGCACAGCCACCATATTCCCGGCGCATCTCCGGCACCAGGAACGACACATTCAACATATGTACCTTGTCCGGCAGGATGTGATGTTTGAATTTATCCGGAAACACCATGATGGTGTCGTAGGCATAGGAGCCACAGATGAGTGCAGACATGAATTTTCCTTTGTGTATTTTTGTGGGGAGAGTAGAGATCCCTGCATTTTATCACTACTGCCTGGTTAAGCAAAAATAAATTCCCGACATCATTTCCTGGGTAATGTTACCCGCCCGGTCGAGGGGTGTTCTCAATTGAAGCATCTTCATGAAAAAGGATAAGTTTGAATATACTGGTGGTGTTTGCGGTTCAACTTTAGGTGCGCGTCATATTTCTTTCATGGCAAGGTGATATGACATGTGATCAAACCTGAATGTCAATCTCGACGGGTACGGGTGCTCAATATAACCATGTATTGAGAATCCTGTTTGGGCTGCATTGGACCGATTGCTGTTGTCTTGAAGGAACAGGCATGGAATGCACGATAGACAAAAACCGACGGTGGTCCGTGGAACAGTCCTGGAACTGGTTGCCAGAAAAGTCAGGATGCTGATTTGCAGGTTATGCGCGCTGCAACCAACGGTATGTATGAAGCCGATAAGGCCAAAAATTTTTCAGCATTCTTCACTGGCCCTGGCTTTAAATGTTACCGAAACCTACTTTGGAAAAATGTTCCCCCCTGCCTTTTCAAAAATCAGCAGATAAAATATTTTTACCGATTGTAAAGCGCGAAGAAAAAATATCGGGTTATGCCAGGCTTTCTGGTTTTTATCATTTGGCAGGTTTAGTTGAGAGTGTTCCTTGGTTTTTGTTGGGTATAAAAATGAATGGAAAATAATCAGGAACATAGTGTATAGCTATGGCGAAAGTTTTATAAATATCAAAATGACAGAGGTTGCTAATATATAGGTATTTTTATGTTTCCATAATTTATAAATTCATAACAATATTTAGTGGGTTGAGAAGGTGTTAATTTAAAAATGTAAATATTACACACTTTTTTGTGATAAAATTGCTCGTCGTCAATGTGAAAATATATTAAGTTGATTAGCAATTGACAGATCGTTATGTATTTACCGTGAGGATAATGGATTATGAATATCGACAAGGAAGCAAAAGTCGCGATTGTTGGCGTGGGGTGCCGCTTTCCAGGGAATGCAAATACAGCAGACATGTTTTGGGAAAATATTGTAGATTGTAAAAATGCAATCAGTGAAATTCCTCACAGTCGTTGGGAAGCGAAACGATTTTATAATGTAAAAAGTACAGCATCCGGAAAATCGTATGTCCGTAAAGGGCACTTTATTGACTGGAACCATAAAGAATTCGATGCAGGGTTTTTTAATTTTGCGCCTCGGGAAGTCGAATTTTATGATCCCCAACAACGTTTGTTACTGGAAGTGTCATGGGAAGCACTGGAAGATGCGGGAATAGATCCGACAGCGTTGGCAGGGCAGGATGTTGGTGTGTATATGGGTGGATTTACGCTGGATCATCTGCTCAACCAACTGGGCAGTGGTGCGCGAAGTGAAATTGGTACGCACAGTGCTTCCGGTGCAACATTGACCATGCTTTCCAACCGTCTTTCATATGCTTATGATCTTCGCGGCCCCAGCATTTCTGTTGATACGGCCTGTTCGTCTTCTCTGGTCGCATTTTCATACGCAGTGAATGATATTCGCAGTGGTGTGTGTGATATGGCGATTGTCGGAGGCGTGAATTTTATGTTGCGCCCTGAATACGCCGTTGCCATGTCGAAGGGGCAGTTTCTGGCGCGTGATGGCCTGTCAAAAAGTTTTGATGCCCGGGCAGACGGTTATGGCCGTGGCGAAGGGGCAGGTGTTGTTATTCTAAAACCACTTGATCAGGCGCTGGCAGACAGTGATCATGTGCTGGCCGTGGTGGATGAGGTGGGTGTTAATCAAGATGGCCGCACTCATGGTATTACCGTTCCCAGTGCAGAATCTCAACAGGTTTTGATGGAAAAAGTCATTTCCCGCGCCTCTCTGGCAGCACAAAGCATTCAATATGTTGAAGCGCACGGTACAGGAACTCCGGTGGGCGATCCCATAGAGGCAGCGGCTATTTCTTCTGTTTATGGTCAACAGCGTGCGGACTTGTGCAAAATTGGCTCATTGAAAAGCAATATCGGTCATCTGGAAGCGGCGGCAGGTGTTGCCAGCATCATCAAGGTCTGCATGATGTTAAAACACAATAAAGTCCCGCCTTTGGCGACCTTGAAAGAACCCAATCCGAATATTCCTTTTGGTGAAAATGGCCTAATGCTGGCCACAGAATTAAGTCCGCTGGCAGCGGAAGGTGAAACCCGGCGTATTGCCATTAACTCTTTTGGTTATGGCGGCACCAATGCGCATGCCATATTGAGCCTGCCCACAGAAATAAATAATGAAGGAGCGGGGGCGCATAAAAAAACGGCGGGCAAACAGTCTTGCAGGTTGTTGCCGATTTCTGCGCGCAGTCAGGAAGCGGTAAAAATCCTGGCGAAAGAGTATCTGGGGTTATTGCAGACAGGCAGCAAACTCGATGATGTTATTTACTCAGCCTCGCGACGGCGGGGGCACCTGGAGTATCGTCTTGCACTGTGGGGTAAAAGTGATAAGGAAATGTGTAATGTGCTGGACGAATACGTTAACAAGGGACATTCATTTCAGGCAGCGGAAGGCAGCAAACCTTTTACCGGCCAGGTAAAGCCGGTCTTTGTCTACACAGGAATGGGGCCGCAATGGTGGGGAATGGGTCAGGGGCTTTATCAGGGTAATGCGGTATTCAGGGAAGCTGTGGAACACGCGGATAACATTTTTCAGGAAATCGCGGGTTTCTCAATCAAAACAGAAATGATGAAGTCTGAAGAAGATTCCCGCATTACAGAAACCCAATATGCACAACCGGCAAATTTTATTATTCAGTATGCACTGACTGAAACAATGCGGAGCGAAGGCCTGGAACCGGCGGCGGTAGTGGGTCATTCAGTGGGTGAAATAAGTTCTGCCTGGGCATCCGGTATGTTGAGTCTGCGGGATGCGCTCCATGTTGCTTTTTATCGCAGTCAGATTCAGAAAAAAGCGGCACATCAGGGCGGCATGCTGGCCGTTGGCCTGGCGCACGAAGAGGCACTGGAAGTAATCACGGTTTATCAGGGAAAGGTCAGTATCGCCGCAATCAACAGTCCCACCGGGGTGACGCTGGCGGGTGATTCCGAATGTTTGAATGAATTATGCGAGCAACTGGAAAAGCGTGATGTATTTGCCCGTGCATTGACCGTTGAAGTGCCCTATCACAGCCCCATGATGGAGCCACTTAAGCCGGAGCTTATGGAGAGTCTGGCGCCATTGATACCTGTCGATCCGCTTATACCGCTGTATTCAACGGTAACCGGAGAGCGTGTCACAGAGAGACGTTATGATGCTGCTTACTGGTGTGAAAATGTGCGTAACCCTGTTTATTTTGAAAAAGCGATACGCACACTGATTGATGATGATTATCGTGTATTTATTGAAGTTGGGCCTCATCCGGTATTACGCAACGCCATCAAAGAAATCTGTGCTGATGCAGGACAGGAGATAAGCCTGTGCCAAACGTTAAACAGAAAACAGCGGGAACTTGAGTCATTTTATCAATCGATTGCCAATGCCTGGGCAGAAGGGGCTGAATTGCAGTGGCAGCAGCGCCATCCGGCAGGAAATTTTATAACGTTGCCGGTTTATCCCTGGCAGCGGGAAATATTGTGGCGTGAATCTGAATCACAGCGACGTGACCGTCAGGATGATGTTGAACGCCCACTGTTGGGAATGAAAATACCCGCAGCAAATATATGGCGCTGTGATCTTGCTGATCACCGCTTGCATTATCTGGAAGAGCATGTTGTGGACGGGCTTTCCATTATGCCGGCAGCGGGTTATATCGAAGCGATGGTTGAGTGTGCTCAGAAAGTGTCAATGGATGCAGATAAGGGATGGCGGTTGACGGATATCTCTATTGAAAAAGCGTTAGTGCTTGATTCAGGTAAAGCACTCAATGTGGAAGTCACGGTGAATGAATCAGGAGATGCATTCACTGTGAAAAGTTTTGATGAGCAGAACCCGGGGCAAGTCAGTCGGCATGCGAGCGCATCCATCTATCCATTGCTATCCGGGAAGCAGTTCAAAATAAATATCCAAAATCTGTTGACACAGTTTGACCAGCCACTACAGGCGAGTGAGGTTTATCAAAACTTTAAAAAGTTTTCTATGCAGTACGGGGCTCTGTTTCAACCAATCACACATTGTTCTTTAAATGATGCGGGTGATGAAGTGATTAGCCAGTTGGTTTTGCCTGATGGTCTTGTGCAGGAAAGCCATCATTATCAGATGCATCCCAGTCTGTTGGACGGTTGCCTGCAAACCGTATTATGTTTACTGGACCCTGAAAAAGGAGCATTTCTGCCGACAGCTATTAATGAAATGAAAATTTACAGTGCTTTTCCTGCGCAAATTTATTGCCATGGACGTATGAAAAAACGGACCGCACGAAAAGTCGAATGTGATTTGTCGGTATTCGATGAAGACGGCAACCGGGTTGCCAGTATAAACGGTCTGGTGTGTTCTGCCTTATTGAACAAGGATAAGCGTAAAGAATACCCGGGCGGCGACCTTCGGTTTGAATGGAAAGCGGAAGCATTAAACGATTTCACTATAGTCAACCAAAAGTGGCTGGCCATTGAGGAAGGTGATGTTTCCATTTTCAGTACGATATGTGCCGAAATTACAAAAAAAACCGCCATTGATAGCACTATTGCCAGCGTGGATGATGTGGCATCAGGCGGCATAGACACAACACGATTTGATGCGGTTTTGTATATGGCGGATGCAGGCTATGACAATGCGCTGGACCCAACCGGGATGCACGCCAGCGAACGCCTTCTTGAATTGATACAGATGCTGGCAAAAAAACCATCCATTCCTCGCTTGTATATTGTGACGCGGGGTGCCTTTATTGTTGACTCTGTTGATACAAGTACTATTCCTGCTCAGGGTGCATTGGTTGGTTTGAGCCGGGTGGCATTCAATGAAATCGATAATCTCAAAGCCACCATTATTGATCTTCCAAAAATGGTGGATGATGAAAATATCGCAGCATTGTTGAAAGAGTTATTTTCCAATCGTAATAAAGATGAAGTGGCGTTGAGAAGCTCAGGGCGTTATTTCTCAGAACTGCTACCTTCAGGTCTTTTTTCGGAAGTGCATGAAACGATTCTTTCTGCCAGGTCGGGTGACAGGTTTGAATTGGTGCCAACGGAAAATGAGCGTGCCTTTGGATTGGCAGAGTTGGCGATACCTGACGTTTCTGCCGATGAGATTGAAGTGAAAATTGAAGCGATTCATTATCCTAAAAACAGTGACGGATTTCAGGATTATGCCAGTGAATCCGGGCTGATGGGGGTGTGTGCCCATGTAACCCGCGCCGGGGGGAATATAACAGCTTATAGTGCTGGTGACCGTGTTGCAGGAATTATCCCCCCCTCGCTTTCGTCGCATGTTCTGGTGTCGATGGATGCCGGGTTATTGGTCGAAATTGATGATACTGTGCCAGCTTCGCTTGTCGTCAGTGAAGCCATTCACAGAGCTTCTGCACAACGGGTCATTGACAGTATTGCACTGGCGGACGAATCAATAGCGCTGGTCTGTGAGAATGCGCTTGGTCAGGCGCTCTCATCTTTGCTCAGGAAAAAGAACATCGAAGTCATCACCGTTTCGGCAAATAACCCGCATTGGGATGAAATTGTAATAGAAGAAATTGTTGGCGATAAAAAAATTGCGTTACTTGCTGCGCCTGTTAATGAATGGGGCAGGGCTTTTGGTTTTAATATGCTGGCGCAGGGAGGTATTGTTGTTGATCTTGGTCATACCGATAGTGCCTTTATGTGTCGGCCTAACATCGGTGCGTTGATTCGTTACAGCTTGGCTAACGATCTAAAGAACAATAAAACACAGCTTGCGCAATGTCTGCGTGAGGCAATAACCACCGATAAAGAAAAACCCAACGGGCAGAGTATAAAATTAAAACAGTTTATTCAGAATAGCCCGGCAATAAATGATCATGATGTTGTGTTGGATTTTGATGACGATTCAAAACTGCCTGCACAGGCAATGGATGTCGTCAATATTTCTTCTGATGCCGTTTATCTTGTCACCGGCGGGTTTGGTGGCCTGGGTAAAGAAACGGCAAAATGGCTGGCCAGACAGGGTGCCGGACACATTGTTTTGTGCAGCAGAAGAGCCGGTGAAAGTCGTGATGACCAAACGTTTATGGAAATGCTGGGTACCATGGGATCACATGTTACGGCGCATCCCTGTGATCTCGCAAATATTGCTTCCATTCAGAATATGATCAAGACCATAGAGGAAACCGGAATACCCTTTAAAGGGATTTTTCATACCGCAGGTTTGCTGGAAGACAAACCGCTTGAAGAAATGACAAAAGAAGATATGCGCAAGGTCATGCTGCCCAAGGCAACAGGTGCCTGGAATCTTCATATGACAACACAGTCACATCAACTGGATCATTTTGTTTTGTACTCTTCCATTTCTGTTTTGCTGGGTAATAGCCGTCAGGCCAATTACTGTGCGGCAAATGGTTTTCTCGATGCCTTGGCAAAATATCGGCAGCAGCATAATCAGGCAGGCATGAGCATCAACTGGGGTGCCATTGGTTCCGTGGGGATGTTGAGTCAGGATAGCAAGATTGGTGATCACCTGACCCAGATCGGGCTTTCGCCGCTTTCATTCAACCTGGGGCTGAATGGTATGGAGCGTGCAATTGCAACAGGCCAAACCAATATCAGCATTTCTTCTCAGCCGGATTGGGGAAAGTGGAGCGGGTATGAAGTGAACGCAGTTCATTCATCGCGTTATCGCACAGTGCTGGAAGAGGCAAGAGAAGAACATGATGATTCTGTTAAATCACGTTTATCAGCAAAACTTGCCGTGCTTGATCAGGAAGTGCAGACACAGGTACTGGTTTCATTGGTATCCGAAGTGTTTGCCACAGCATTGAAAATGCCCGTAGGACAGATTGATCCTTCCCGGCCTCTGGAATCGCTGGGTGTTGATTCTCTGATGGCAACCGAGATTCGCGTGAGTCTGGATGCCACCTTGGGAGTATCCGTATCAGCACTGGAACTGATTGGCAGCAGCTCTATATCCGCTTTGGCTCAAAAATGCCTCGATCAATTACAGATTGATAATCAGGAAGATATTGCGGCATAACACAATATGGAGATTTTTAATGGGCGTAAATGCAGATTTATTGGCATCGTTTAAGTCGGAATTTTTAGGGAAAAACAAGAGCAACACAGATGCCGGTGGTGCGAATGCCAGTATGGGTATCATGGATGTAACGAATACCGCAGACTATAAAATTATTGAAAAAATTGATGATGTTTATGGGCGGGAAGGGATGAATAACCCCTATTTTATGTCTCGTTCCGGTCATTTATCCAATAAGGTAACCTGTCAGGAAAAAACATTTATTTGTTATTCGGGTTACAACTATCTTGGTTTGGCGAATAATGAACGGGTCATTAATGCCGCCAAGCACTCTCTTGATCAATACGGCACACATGCAGGTGCCGCACGTATGGTCGGAGGGGAAATGGCCATACATGCTGAGCTGGAACAAACCTTGTGTGATGCATTTGGTTTTGCAAGCTGTGTGACCACGGTAGGTGGTTATATGACAAACGTTGCGACCATCGGATACCTCATGGGTAAACGCGACCTGATTATCATGGATGAATACATGCATAACAGTGGTGTTATGGGCGCGGTTATGGCGAATAGTCGGCGGATTGTTTTTCCCCATAATGATTTTGATGCCCTGGAAGTTTTGCTGAACGAGAATCGTGGACATTACGAAAAAGCCATGATCGTTGTCGAAGGTGCTTACAGTATGGATGGTGATCTTGCAGACCTCCCTCGTCTTGTGGAGCTTAAAAAGAAACATAACTGTTGGCTGATGGTGGATGAGGCTCACTCATTGGGTGTCGTCGGAAAAAGTGGTCGAGGTTTATGTGAGCACTGGGCGGTTGATGCTAAACAGGTTGATATTATTATGGGTACGCTGAGCAAGAGTTTTGCCAGTTGTGGTGGTTTTCTGGGTGGTTCTGAGAAAATGATCAGACTGCTGCGGTTTTTTGCGCCCGGCGTACTTTTATACAGTACGGCGCTTCCACCAGCATCTGCCGCAGCAGCCAATGAAGCCGTCAAAGTGATGCTGGAAGAGCCATGGAGAGTGAAAAGCCTGCAAAATAATGTTAGACAATTTTCACAGTTGGCACGAGAGCAGGGGTTTGATACCGGAGGGAGCGGTGCCTCCGCTGTGGTACCCGTGATGTTGGGAGATAGTATGTTAGCGGTTCACCTGATGTCTGATTTACAACAGATCGGTATTATTGCTCATGCGGTTATGTACCCCGTGGTTCCTGAAAATGAAGCGCGTCTTCGGTTTTTTATCACCTCAGAACATACGCAGGAAGATTTTATCTATACGCTGGACGCTTTAAAAAGAATACTGGCGAACACCACAAATTTCGCAGGAGTATAAAGTGACATGGATTGTTATGCCAAATGGATACTGGCGCGCCCCTGGTTTGTAGTTTCGATATCATTGTTATTGATTTTTATTATTTCAGCAGGTATTGCCGGGCTGGAATTTAGAAGTGATGCCAGGATATTTTTCTCAGACGAAAACCCTGAGCTTCTGGAACTGGAAAGCTTTGAAGAAAAATATGGCCGTGAAAATACTTTGGTATTTATCGTTTCCGCTAAAAAAGGGGATTTGTTTACCCCCTCAAAATTACAGGCGTTAACAACCTTAACGGATAAAGCATGGGCAATGCCACATACCAAACGTGTGGACTCAGTGACCAATTTCCAACGGGTTGTCGCGCGGGGGGATGATATTGTCATCGACCATCTTTACCGTAAAGGCGATGAAATTTCCCTCCAGGGTGCGCAAGCGCTAAAACAGGCCGCACTGCAAGAACCCATATTGCTTGGGCAACTGTTGAGCCGTGATGCAAAGGTTGGATTGGTGGCGGTTGACTTTCGCCTGGATGACACCGTAAAGGGAGACCCCGCATTTGATTTAACGGAACAGGCAAGGAAAATTATTGCAGATTTTGAAGCAAGCAATGAAGAGCTTGACTTAAGGCTTTCCGGTTCATTGGCACTGGATAATGCGTTCGGTGAAGCAGGTGCCAATGATGGGGCATTGTTAACACCCATCATGATTACGCTGATGCTTTTCCTGCTCTGGTTGATATTCAGGTCAGTATGGGTGGTTTCAGCAATAACGGTGATTATGGTAGCGGCGATTGCCTGTGGAATGGGGGTTGCCGGTATGCTGGGTATACCGCTCTCATCACCCAGTGTTACAGCACCCTTTATTATTTTAACGCTGGCAACCGCAGACTGCATACATCTTGTTTCCGCTGTTTCCCGCTTTCGCCGGGAGAATCCGGACAAAGATAAAGCATGGGCGATACAACAAGGCTTGAAAGAAACGATTCGTCCCATCACTATGACCAGTCTGGCCACCGCAGTGGGCTTCTTTTCTCTGATGTTCAGTGAATCCCCTCCCTTTGCTCACCTGGGAATGATTGCCGGTTTTGGTACCTTGTTTGCCTGGGGCTTCAGCCTCACCTTGCTGCCTGTTTTTCTCCTGCTGTTTCCCTGGCGTGTATCTCACCAGCGTCCGCTGGTGCCTGAATCATTATGGGTTTTTTTACACAGGTTAGTGACTCAACATACCAATAAAGTGATTATAACCTCCCTTGTGCTGGGGCTTGGCCTGGCCAGCCTGGCGTTGACCAATAAGCTGGATGACCGTTATGTCCAATATTTTGATGAGCGCTTCGATTTCAGAAATGATACGGATTATATGAATCAACATATCGGTGGCTTCTATACCATTGATTACTCACCAGCGACCAGCCCGGATGGTATCACTGACCCGGAGTATTTACGTCAGTTAAACCAGTTTTCAGACTGGCTGAGAGAACAACCGGAAGTCTCTCATGTACATTCTTTAGCGGATATTATGAAAATGGTCAATCGTGCCATGAATGGCGGCGATGAAAAAAACTATGTTTTACCCTCCGATAAATATGTTGCTGCGCAGTATCTGTGGTTGTATGAAATGTCTCTGCCTATGGGGCTTGGTCTCAGAGACCAAGTAACAGTGGATAAAAGTGAAAGCAGGTTAACGGTATCATTATATGATGCTTCCACCTCAGAAATGCTTGACCTTACCCGGCGTGCTGAACAATGGATGAATAAGCATACTCCGTTATTAAGCGAAACCGCCAAAGCGACAGGGACAAGTATTCTTTTCTCATATATCGGTCAGCGTAACATTGACGAAATGTTAAAAGGAACATTGCTCGCATTACTGGCAATATCCATCCTGCTCTTCTTCCTGTTTAAGTCTTTTGTGCTAGGGGCGTTTGCCACCCTGGCGAACTTTATTCCCCCTGTTGCCGCACTGGGTGGCTGGGCATTGGTGGTTGGTGAGGTCGGTATGGCTGTTGCTGCCATCGTTGCTGTCACCCTGGGGATTGTTGTGGACGATACTATCCACCTGATTGAAGCCCTTCGCAGGGAGCGAAAGTACAAAGATGTCGATGTTAGTCAGGCAATTCTGAATGCAATGAAACACTCGGGGCCAGGGATTCTTATTACCACTATCGTTTTGGTTGCCGGTTTCTCATGCCTGGCAGTTTCAGGTTTTCAAATCAATGCATGGATGGGCTTAATGACAGCCATTGTCATTTCTCTGGCTCTGGTCTTCGACTTCTTATTTCTGCCTTCAGTGGTTTATAAGACAAGGAAATTATAATGAAAAAATATACAATATTATTTGGAGCAGGTTTGTTAGCAGCATTTTCGGCTTTTGCCGAAATAGACCGGGGGCTTGAAATTGCGGAAGAAACAGACCGCCGTGACTCCGGCTTTGGTAATTACGCTGTATCAGGAACAATGATACTGGAAGGGCCGGGAGGTTTTACCAGCGAACGAAAATTCAAAATGTATACAATTGAAGTACCTGGTGATGGAGACAAGCGGCTGGTCAATTTTCTGGAACCCAGAGACCTGGCAGGAATGGTTTCTTTAACCTATTCACATGGACTGGAACCGGATGACCAATGGATCTATATGCCCGCACTTCGTCGCACCAAACGACTTGCCGCCAGAGATAAAAGTGGCAGCTTTGCGGGTAGCGAATTGTCATTTGAAGATATTGGCACCTGGGAAGTCAAAAAATATACCTATAAATACATCAAAGATGAGACTCTGGATGGCAGACCAACCTTTGTTATTGAAAATACGCCTGCTTATCCTTATTCCAGTTACAAAATGATAAGAGAATGGGTAGACCAGGAAATCTATCATCCTTTGCGACTGCTGTATCATGATATTAATGGAAGGCCATTAAAAGAAATGCGCTTTTACGATTATGAAAAATTTGCAGACAAGTATTGGCGACCGATGAAAATGGTGATGACCAACCTGAGGACCGGTGCCGTCTCGACGATTATCTGGTCTGACTACCAGTTTGGCGCAGATTTTACAGAAAGCGACCTGAATCCTTCGGCATTAAGAAGATGGTCTAAATAATGAGGAAAAACCACGTTTCCGTATTATTGGTTTTTTCGATGATAGGGTTACATTCAATAGTCAATGGAGCAACGTTTAAGGGAGAAGTAGAAGGACGTTACTATTACTATGGGGAAGACTCGTTGTTCAGAGAACAGTCTGACCATAAAAACCAGTATGCACTTGCCGCAACCCTGGATTATAACGGCCAGATAAACCGTAATATTGACATTAATGTTTCTGTTTTTGGTCGTTATCATCCTCAAGCCCATACTCCTTATCAGAGTGATGTGCGTGAACTTGCATTGAATTATTACGCTTCACAGCTTGAAGTGTCTGGTGGTGTATTAATGGAACGTTGGGGTGTGCTGGAAGCATTCAGCCCGGTTGATATACTGAACCCAAGGGATCGCGTTGAGGATTTTCAAGGAGATATAAAGAGAGGTATTCCCGGCGGGAGACTCTCCTGGTTGCTGGACGATGGCAGAATTGATGCCTGGTTGTTGCCCTATAGCCGCGAAGAGCGTTTGGCTGAAGGGAAAGACCGGTTTCGGGTCTCAGAGTTTGCATTTTCTGATGCAGAATTTAAAAAAGGGCAAAATGCAGTTTCTTCAGCGGTTCGTATTTCACAAATGCTGGAATCCGTAGAGTTTGCCGTTTCTTATTATAACGGCCATGCCCGATCACCTTATTTTATACCTAATCTGGACGGTGTTGGTAACGTCATCACCTTGCAGCCTAATTATGCCCGGATAGAGCAAGCCGGGTTTGAGCTGTTGTGGGTCAGGGGACAGGTGCTGGTGAAACTGGAGTCCATTTACCGCTCCACGAATGATGATAATTTTACGGGCCTGGGCATTGGTTTGGAACGTGAATTTCCACGCATTGGCTCAACCAAAAATGGGCTGACCTTGTATGGTGAATACTATTATGACGGGCGTGAGTCTGACCGCAGCTCTCCTCTAACACCCTTTCAGAATGATATTTTCCTTGGTTTTCGTCTTGCCCTGAATAATTTAAGCGGTACCGAATATGAGCTTCGACTGACCCGTGACCTGGATAACCATTCAAGCTTTTGGGATCTTCGAGCCAAAACACGCATTAAACAACAATGGTTTATTGAAGCCAGCGTGTATAAATTTTCCAATGTTGATAATGATCCGGCACTACAATCATTTGCATCTGACTCAAGGGTAGCGGTAAACGTGATGTTAGGGTTTTGATCATCAGTTTTTTTTCGCCATTCTGTGGCAGGCCACGGGCAACTACACCCACAGAAGTTAAAAGTCAACGGCAACATGCAGCTCGTTAGTGCGAAATAATTCACAGTGGGTATTGGACTGCCTGTGAAAAACTACTGTCAGGATTACGGAGGATCATACTTGCATTTCGCGGACAGATTCATTTATTGATACAAGAGAGTAACAAAATGAAAAGATATCCAAGATTTTTTTTAACGAAATATTGTTCTACTGTTAAGCATAACAGCCATGCTTTGCGTGCGTTGCCAAGTGTTACGCTGCTGATTATCGCTTTAATGCTATTTGTCACTGGGATTTCTTATGCTGCGGATTCCTCTCGAATCAACCCGGTTTACACAAAAGCTTTGCTAAAGGAATGCCCCGATGGTTGGGTTCTATCGAGTGTTCCCGGTGGATGTTCGCCAGGTTTTTTTACACTGAAGCTCGCTGGCATTCATTCAATACAAGGGTGTCCCAGCGGTTGGGTCGAATCCAGTGCGCCAGGCGGTTGCTCACCAGAATTTTTCACCTTGCGCCTGAATGGTTTACCTGATTCACGACGCTCCTGTCCCGATGGTTGGGTACGCTCTAGCGCACCAGGCGGTTGTTCTCCGGATTTCATTACGCTTAAGCAAGCAGGACTTTACGCCATCGACCGTTGTCCCGACGGCTGGGTACGCTCCAGTGCGCCTGGTGGCTGTTCACCCGGTAACTTCACTCTCGAAACCGGTTTTGATGGCATTGACCGCGCTTCGTATCGCTGTGCTTTTGGTGCAGCATGTGACACGATGATTGAAAGCATCAAAGCCCTTGGCGGCTCCTGTGAAATCGATGGTCCTGATGCCACATGCGAATTACCACCATTGGTTGATGAGTAATATTGACTGAAGTTTGGCGGTGGAGATGTCGTGAATCTTCATCTCCACCCCGGCTGTGTATTTCAAAGTAAAATAAGGGGACACAATACTTAATTCAATTAGGTATTGTGTCCATACGCTGTCATCGGCGATTCAATTAACAGGACACTCACTCAGAGAATCAGACTGGTGAATGGACACCAGCTGGCTCAAGGTTGAAGGTAAATATGATTTTGGGGTTTTGAGTGCCTGCTTTACAGGAGCAATAACAAAGCCCACGTCATTGCTGCATTTATCAAGGCAATAAACACAGCAGCTGAACCAATGTCCTTGGCGCGTCCGGACAGTTCATGTTGCTCTCCGCCAAAACGATCCACCACGGCTTCGATAGCTGAATTTAACAGTTCGATGATTAATACCAGCAACAGGCTGCCAATGAGCAGGGCGCGCTCAATACCGCTTTGTCCCAGCCATAATCCGGTGGGGATCAGTACAAGGCACAATGCCAGTTCCTGTCGAAAGGCCGCTTCGTGTTTGAAGGCGGCTTTGAGTCCGGCCCAGGAATACCCCGCAGCTTTGATGACACGCTTTAGTCCTGTGTTGCCGGGTTTGCTCATGGTTATTTGTCGTTGGTTTTATAGCGCAAGTCGAGTTCGCGTGCCGCTTTAACATCATCCAGACGACGCATGGGCATGGTATATGGCGCACCTTTTAACGTTTGCGCATCAGATTCCGCTTCTTTTTGTATCGCAGCCATGGCTTCTACAAAGGCATCCAGTGTTTCTTTGGATTCCGATTCTGTGGGTTCAATGAGCAGACACTCCGGTACGATCAACGGAAAATAAGTGGTAGGCGCATGAAAACCATAATCCAGTAATCGTTTGGCAAAATCCATGGCGGTAACACCTTGCTCTTTGGACTGCCGTTTCAGGGTAAGAATAAATTCGTGCGTGGCGCGCCGTTTGGGCAAGGCCATGTCAAACCCGACTTGACTGAGTTTTGCCATCAGGTAATTGGCATTAAGTGTGGCGTAATCCGCAACCCGTATCATACCTTCACGCCCCAGCAGCAAGGCATAAATATAGGCGCGCAACAATACTCCGGCATTGCCCATGAAGGTGGAAAGACGGCCAATGCTTTGTGGAAGATCCTTTTCCGTCAGCCAGTAGTAACCATTGTCATTTTTTCCCACAACGGGAATTGGCATAAAAGGTTTGAGGCGTTCGCTGACCCCCACGGGCCCGGCTCCCGGTCCACCACCACCATGTGGGGTAGAAAACGTTTTGTGCAGGTTCATGTGAATCACATCAAAGCCCATATCGCCGGGCTTGACCTTGCCCAGTATGGCATTGAGATTGGCACCGTCGTAATAGAGCAATCCACCTGCCTTGTGTACGATCTCGGCAATGTCTTTAATGCGTCGATCAAACACACCCAGCGTAGAGGGGTTGGTCAACATGATGCCTGCTGTTTGCGGGCCCACGACGGCTTTGAGTGCATCGACATCCACGTCACCATTGGCGTCGGTGGGGATTTCTTTGGTGACATAACCGCACATAGTGGCTGTGGCAGGATTGGTGCCGTGGGCTGCATCGGGTACCAGGATTTCGCTACGGGCAGTATCGTCATTGGCATCATGATACGCGCGAATCATTGCGACACCGGCAAACTCACCTTGGGCTCCGGCCATCGGAGTGAGGGAGACGGCTGTCATGCCGGTAACGTCTTTGAGAATTTCCTGCAAGTCCCACATGCAGCTCAAATAACCCTGGCCGTGTTGTTCGGGTGACAACGGGTGGCGACCGAGAAAACCGGGCAGCATGGCCAGTGTGTTACAGGCGCGCGGATTATGTTTCATGGTGCAGGAACCCAGTGGGTAAAAATGGGTGTCGATGGAAAAGTTTTTTTGCGACAGGCGGGTGTAGTGACGTACCGCATCCATTTCTGATACTTCCGGCAGGCGTGGCGGTGTTTTGCGCAGCATCGTGTCAGGAATGGCGTTTGACTGTGCTGCGCTGCGCTGGGTATGTGTATTGTTTACCCGGCCAGGTCGGGAATGTTCAAAAATCAAGGGCGTGTGTGTATCGTGCATGTGTTTTGCCTGTTGTTTATCAGTATGTATCAAGTTTTATTTTTTGTAAAAGCGGCTCATTTCATCCATTACCGAAAGCATGCGTGTGCTGGATAATGTGGCATCGGGAATATTGCGATAATATTTATCCAGGATATCGACGTGACCAAATTCATCCACTATGGTGAGGCGGTTTTTTTCCATGACCGCAAACTGGTTATAGTTGCTGAGCAAAAGGTAAGGCCCAGGTTCTCCGGTGAGTAAGTGGTTGCCACTGCTATAGTCGTGCAGGTCATTGTTACAGCCTAGAATATCTTTCATCAGTGTTGGTGAAAGATCAAAGTGGCTGGTTTGTTTGTCAATGTGCTGTGCATCTTTTCCAGGCCAGTGAATGACCAATGGCACTCGTGTTTGCCAGGGTGAAAAATTACTGTTGTGACCCCAGTAATTCAGCTTGTTGTCGTTGAATTCCTGGCCGTGATCGCTAGTGATGACGACGATGGTATTGTCCAGAAGGTCTTCAGTTTTTAACTTGTCGAGAACAGTCGAGACAAGGTTATCGATAAAATGTAGCGAGTTCTGGTAGCGATTGAAAAATGGTGTGGGGTCATAGTTATTGTGAAGTGTAATGTAATTCACCGTCTTCAGACTGGGTTCAAAGACCAGTGGGTAGTTGGCAGGAAAATCGTATCCGTGTGGGGAATCAAAAAACAGAAAGCCGAAAAAGGGCATTTTTTTGTTTCGGTTATCCAGAAAGTTTAGAAATTCATCACGGATATTCTGGTCGCGCTGGTGCGGTGAATTCCCTTTGGATTGCAAACGTAAATTCTCAACGTCGGCAAATACGGTGCGGTCAAATTCTGGACTGTAGAGTTTGGCGCTGGCAAAAATACCCAGTTGGTAATTTTGTGCGATGAGTTGAGTGATGAACTCGGCACCTCGCTGTTCTGCCAGCATGGCATGCCAATAGGTGCCGGGCATGCCATAAAAAAGTGTGAAAATTCCGGTGCGGGTAGAATTGGCACTACTGTAATGATTGTTGAATACCAGGGCGTTTTTTGCAAAACGATGGATATTGGGTGTGGCCTGGGATGTAAGAGTATCAAAACGCCAGGAGTCCACCACGATATAAACGATGTTGAGTGGCGTAGCTTCGGTAGTGCAGGTTAGCGGTTGCGTTGGGTAATTAAGCGAGCTGCTGGTATCGATGCGTGCCAGTTTTGCACCTTCTTTGGGGTTTGCCCAGCCACGCGCGATAAACCAGCGGTCAGCGGTCAGCGGCTTGTAGGCCGGCAGAAAACGGATTTGTTTAGTGATGGGGGTGTAAGTGTTGGCATCCGCCCAGGCATATAAAACGTTCTGCGCAAAAAATATCGCGAATAATAAAAAACCAATAATGTAACCAAAGGAACGATGGGGCGTGGCCAGCACAAAAGACCATATACGTCGGCTTAACCAGAATTGAAAGCCAATCAGGGCCAACACAAACAGACCCAGCAGCGTCCACAAAAAAGCGGAGAAGGTGAAAATTTCTTCAGCAGCACCACCGAGCAACAGGTTCATTATCATGCCGTTGAAGTGAAAACGGTATTGACTGAAGATGAACGTGTCCAGAGTGATACCAAGAATAAAAATGAACGCGATAACGATGCCCAGGCCAAAAATAAATGGCCGGCACGGGAAAAGCAGAATGGGCAGGAATAACAATATTGCCTCGATAAACCCCATCGAGGCAAAGTGGCCAATGAAGGCCAGTATACTGAACGTTATTGTGTAATCACCGTCAGGAAATTGCACCGCCGTCAGGTATTGCAGTGCAATTAACAGCGCAATAAAACTGTTGGCAAGAAAAAACCAGCCAGCCCAACGCAATAATTCGCTGCGGCTGGGTGCTTTTTCTGCCGGGTGAATAATGTGGGTTTTTTCGTAGGATGGCATGCGCTGAGAGGGTGTTTAATTTACGCTGTTGATCGTGCAAGAGTTATGCAAGGACATTGCGCAGGGCTGTGGCATATTGCTCAAGATCATCGGCGGTTTTAGTTTCCGTCGCGCAGATCAGGAGGGCATTACCCAGTTCAGGATAAGTCTGGGACAGATCAAAACCACCCAACACTCCCTGTGCATCCAACGCGCTTAATATCTCATTGGCTGGTTTAGGCAGGCGCAATATGGTTTCGTGAAAACAGGGGCGGTTAAATATCCTTTCGACACCTTTAATTGTGCATAGTTTTTCTGCCAGTTTTTGTGTATTGATGTGGCTGTGTTCTGCCGTTTGACGTAATCCTTCCGGGCCCATTAACGACAAATAGATAGTAGCTGCTGTGGTTAGCAGTCCCTGATTGGTGCAGATGTTGGAGGTGGCCTTGGAACGGCGGATATGTTGTTCCCGGGCTTGCAGTGTCAGCACATAACCGGTTTTTCCTTCGATATCGTCGGTGCGACCAATGATACGCCCGGGCATTTGCCGCACATGTTTTTGCGCACAGCACATAAAACCAAAATAGGGGCCGCCGGAAGACAGTGGTGCGCCCAGTGGCTGGCCTTCACCACAAACAATGTCAGCACCTGTACCGTTACCCCATTCACCGGGCGGTGTAATCAGTGCCATGGCAGTGGGGTTAACCACGCCGATCACCAGTGCGTTATGGCTCTGTGCCCAGTCAGTGAGGGCATCGACATCTTCCAGTGTGCCAAAAAAGTTGGGTTGAGGGATGATCAGTGCCGTGATGTCACCGGGCTTGGCTGAGAGGCTGGCGGGATCAATGTGTCCGTCCTGTGTATCATAATCCACCAATTCCAGTTGGATGCCCTGATGCCGTACGATGGTGTTAACTACACTACGGTAAGTGGGATGTACAGTGGCAGGCATTAATATGCGCTTGCTTTTGGACTTGCGATTGGCACGTACTGCCATTAACACTGCTTCTGCCAGTGCTGATGCGCCGTCATATAAAGAAGCGTTGGAAACGTCCATAGCCGTGAGTTCGGCCATCATGGTCTGAAATTCATACAGTAGTTGCAGAGTACCCTGGCTGGCCTCGGCCTGATACGGTGTGTAAGCCGTATAAAACTCACCGCGAGTGGTCAGCTCCCATACTGCCGCAGGAATGTGGTGTTCGTAGGCTCCCGCTCCCAAAAATGACAGTGCCTGCGTATCTTGCGCTGCGCGTGCTTGTACCAGCCGGGAGACGGCCATTTCGTTGCGGCCTGCGGGTACTTCGCTCAAGGGTTGGGCGCGTAATTCACTGGGTATTTCATCAAACAGGTCTTCGATGGTATCGGCACCGATGGTATCGAGCATGGTGCGGGTGTCATTTTCAGTATGGGGAATAAAGGGCATTGCGATATCTACTTAATATTGGGTTTTGATAAAAATAAAATTTAGTGTTCTTCTTCAGCAATCAATTCAGCGTACGCTTCAGCATCCATCAGTTCGTTGATTTCGCCAGCATCTTCGGGTTGCATTTTGAACATCCAGCCGGTATCAAAGGCATCTTCATTGACCGTTTCAGGTGCGTCGGCCAATTCTTCATTGACGGCGATGACCTCGCCAGTGATCGGGCTGTATACGTCGGAAGCGGCCTTTACTGATTCCACGACGGCACACTCATCACTGGCGGTGTAATTGGCCTCGATTTCCGGTAATTCGATAAATACCATGTCACCCAGCAATTCCTGTGCATGATCGGTAATACCCACGGTGATGCTGCCGTCGGCCTCGGTACGAACCCATTCGTGACTTTTCGTGTATTTTAATTCGCTTGGCACGTTGCTCATGGCTGTCTCCTCACTGATTGTTTCTTTAAATTATTTGTTACCGACGCTTAATTAAACAGACTTTTGCCATTGCGGGCAAAGGGGTATTTTACGATGCGTGCGGCCAATTGTTTACCACGTATTTCTACTTGGCAGTGCCCGGTTGTGGCCGTGGGTACGCGGGCTAGGGCGATGGATTTACCCAGAGTGGGGGAAAAACTACCGCTGGTGGTTTCGCCCTCGCCGTGTTCGGTGACGACCTTTTGGTGGGCGCGTAATATACCGCGGTCTTCGAGGATCAGACCGACGAGTTTGTTTGCCGGGCCGTTGGTTTTTTGTTGGGTTAGCGCGGTGCGACCGATGAAGTCACGGTCTTCCGGTGTGAAGGCCACTGTCCAGCTGAGCCCGGCTTCCAGCGGGCTGGTGTCTTCATTCATGTCCTGGCCGTACAGATTCATACCGGCTTCCAGCCGCAAGGTGTCGCGCGCACCGAGACCGATGGGTTTGACTCCGGCGGCCAGCAGTGCCTCCCAGGTTGCGCCTGCCTGTTCGGCGGGCAGGATGATTTCGTAGCCATCTTCGCCAGTGTAACCGGTGCGGGCGACAAACAGCTCACCCTTGCTGTTATTACAGTCTGCGGCGAAAAAGGGTTTGAGTTCATGGGCGGCATTAATGTCCGTACCCAGCGCGGCGTGAGTCTTGTCGCGTGCATTGGGGCCTTGCACGGCAATCATTGCGAGGTCGTCGCGTTCGCGAATGTCAACATTGTGACCTTCTGCCTGCTGACGAATCCAGGCCAGATCTTTGTCACGGGTGGCGGCGTTAACCACCATGCGGTACCTGTTGTCAGCCATAAAATAGACGATGAGATCATCGATAACGCCACCGCGCTCGTTGAGCAGACAGGAATACAGGGCTTTGCCAGGGGTCTGGATGCGTGCCACGTCATTCGCCAGCAGGTAGCGCAAAAAATCAGTCACGCCGTTGCCAGTAATATCCAGCACCACCATGTGGGAGACATCAAACATGCCGGCGTCGTTACGTACCTGATGGTGTTCTTCCAGTTGTGAGCCGTAGTGGATAGGCATTTCCCAGCCGGCAAAATCCACCATTTTTGCTCCGGCGGCAAGATGTTGCGCGTACAGCGGGGTGCGTGCTGGCGAAGGTGTTGCTGAAGGTGATGATGACATACGTGCAGGCCTCTGGTTTTTATGGACACGGCTTTCAAACAGCAATTGTGCTGTTTTGCCACCCCTCTGTCCGTGGTGCCTGAGAGCTTTAGCCCCTTCGGCGGACTGATGCCTTGTAATGTACCAGGCTACAGTCTCTCTCCAGAGTCAACGATTGTCGGTCTGCGGTCCGGTTGCCTGAGCGATTCCGGGCGGTTGCGCCTTCGGCGGTGGTTTTTTTACGCTGACAAATAATGCTCAGCGCGCCACACTCTCCCGCAGTGATATTCCATTGAGTCGCGGATTATACGTGCAGTGCGCCGCTAAAACCACGGCAAATCAATGATAGGCCGGTTGGTATTTATGGCTGCATGAGGAACAAATGTCAGTTTTCCGACGTTTATTGTGGCATGTGGGCAAAGGACTACACACGCGGCGCAGGAAAATTTGTATAAAGTGCGCGTGTATTGTGCCCGATATTGTGAACATAGCGAGGAGCGGCAACAGGTTTGTGACTGATCTCTCGGCAAAAAAGCCAGGACAGTATTATTAATGGTATTGGAACTTGTGCTGGCGTTAGCTTGCGCGGGGGCTTATACCTGACTTACAAGCGAAAGGTGGCAGTATGTTTTTCGGCAGTAATTCATTGAAATATAGACAACTATTGCGTGTGCGGACGCTGTGTTTTGCGGTAGTCGTGCTGTTGTTGGCAGGTTGTGGTGCAGAGAACCAGGATCAAACCGTACCTGATTTTTCCATTGCCTACGTTAAGCGCCCTGTGCCCACGGAAGTAGATCAGGATACCAACGAAACGATATCTGTGGATCCTGATGTGCGTGAGGCCACGGAATTTAACGAAGGTGGTGATGTTTACCTGCGGGAGCGTGCTGCGGTGTCTGCTGCTGAACGAAACATTACTTTGTGTATTACAGATATTGATGGCGATGGTGTGGGTACGGGTGATGTGCGGGATTTGGAAACCTCTTATGATGGCACCAAGCTGATTTTTTCTTTACGCCTGGAAGATCTCACCAATGGTAATGATGTGCCCAAGTGGAATCTCTACGAATATGACACCGAAGTGGGTGGTTGTCCGACCCGGGTTATTGCCGATGATTTTGCGGCTGCCAAGGGTGATGATGTTGCCCCGCATTACCTGCCGGACGGGCGCATTGTGTTTAGTTCCAATGCCGCAGTAACCACGCGGGAGTCCCTGCTCAATGAGGGCAAAAGTCAGTTTTCGCCTTTTGATGAAGATTTGCGTGAACCTGCGGTGGTACTGCATGTGATGAATGCCGATGGCACTAACATCAAACAAATTTCTTTCAATCAAAGCCATGACCTGGACGCCAGTGTACTGAGCAGCGGCGAGATTATTTTTTCACGCTGGGATGGCGCACGAAGTCGCAGTGCGATCAGGCTCTACACGATACATCCCGACGGTACCGAGCTGAAAGCGTTGTACGGTGTGCATGCGGCTAATGTGGGCACCGATGGCAGCACGGTACAATTCCTGGATCCGCGTGAGCTGAATGATGGGCGGGTGCTGGCCATGCTGAAACCGTTTAATGGCTCGGCCGGTAGTGGAATGCCCGTCACAATCGATGTGGCGAACTACACCGATATTAATCAGCCTACGGTACCCAACCTGAACATGTTGACGGGGCCGGGCCAGGTGTTGGCGATTAATCAGGATCTGCGTACCGATGACAGTATTTCACGAGCTGGCCGGTATCGTTCGGTTTATCCGCTGGCTGATGGCAGTAATCGCGCACTGGTGAGCTGGTCACAATGTCGCCTGCATCCTACAGACTCAGATGGCCTGCGTATTCCCGATGCGGTTCCTACATTTTGTCCGGATACTATTCCTGCGGATGCTGTAGAGGCTTTCCCGTTATACGGTATTTATGTGTATGACTTCGCACAAAATACTCAGCTACCTGTGGTTTTTCCTGAAGAAAACATCATCATTGATGAGCCTGTAGTACTGGCGCCACGACCACGCCCAACGGTGTTGATCGATAAAGTTGTTGGCCTGGAGCTGGATCAGGCACTGGCGGAAGATGAGTTTGTTGGTATTTTGCACATTCGTAGCGTCTACGACTTTGATGGTGACTTTAACGCTCTGGGCAGTGCGGCGAACACGCTGGCTGAAATGGCCGATCCCACTATAACGGGTGCCGATGAGCGTCCAGCACGCTATTTGCGTATCGTCAAAGCAACGGCGATACCGGACCGCCGGGATGCTGCTACAGAGTTTGATGCGGGTATCGCCTTTGGCGCAGGAGGTCGGCGTGGCGGTATGCGTGAAATTATTGGTTATGCCACTATCGAACCGGACGGTTCGGTGATGACCAAAGTGCCCGCCAATGTACCCTTGTCAATTCAGGTGGTGGATAAAGAGGGCCGCCGCATTGGTGAGCGGCATCGGAACTGGATACAGGTACGTGCGGGCGAAACTCTGGAATGTAATGGTTGCCATACGCACAATGTTGCGGCACCCGCATTGCCAGTACCCCACGGTTATAGTGATGCACCCCCGGCACGCAATACAGGAGCACCAACAAGCCCATATATTTTTCCCGGAACCAAACCTGAAACTGATGGAGGCATTGTTGCACAGATGGGTGAGACCATGGCGCAGGCACGTATTCGCGCCAGTTGTACCAATGCCAGCAGTGTTTTTCTTAAAACAGAAGCAGGCTGTCCTGAGCTTAGCCCGAATCCTGACCCGGTGTTTTTTGATCAGTGGGCGCAGCCAGGGGATGAAGTGCCGCCTGTGCTCAACCTGCGGTATGCCGAGCTGGATGTGTTAATGGCTGCGGGTATTCCTGCCACTGCACAATGTACCCCTGGTGCTGTGGCGGGTGCAAAATGGGACTTTACCTGTCGCACGATCATTAATTATGAAGACAGTATTCATCCATTGTGGAGCTTGCCGCGCACTGACGTTGCGACAGGGGAGGACCGCACTTGTACTTCTTGTCATAGCAATCAGGATGCTGCCAGCGGCGCACCTATGGTGCCTGCGGCGCAACTGGATCTCAGTGACGGGTTGCGAGGAAATGACAATGACCCGGATCGTTTTAAATCCTATCAGGAATTGTTTGTACGGGATCGTATCCAGTGGCAATTGGTAGGAGGGATGCTGATGCCGGTTACCGAGGAAGTGCAAGCGCGAGACCCGGTCACTAATGAACTGTTATTTGAAACCATGATTGATCCGGAGACCGGGGAAATTGTGCAGGTTATTGATCCTGTTACGATGTTGCCGATTCCTATTATGATCACGCAAAATGTACCTGCCGAAGAAGCCCCGTCGATGCGGGTAAATGGCGCAGTTGCCAGCTCAAGATTTTTTGATCGTTTTACGACGGCAGGGATTGGTACCGTGGAGCACGTGGGTTTGTTAACACCCGCCGAGTTGCGTTTGTTGTATGAGTGGTTAGACATCGGCGCACAATATTTCAATAATACTTTTGATGCACCACCACCATAAAATATAAAAAGGTTTTGCCGATATACTGGCTGCATTGTCTGTGAATCGGTAAACTGTTGCTCGCAAACTGATTGGCTGAGGGAGCCCGCCAGTTTGCGTTTTTTTGTCGTATTGCCGGGCGGTAATCTGCCCAGGCCTGGCTCCCTGAGTACCCTGCCACGGTACTGTGTTTTATCCGTATAGCTGCTATGCCTGTGAAAGGCATCACAAGCTGATTAATCAGCGCGGCGTAAATGTTAATAACAATAAAGAAACTGAGCGCTTAGCCGTTGATTTGATAGTGAAAACCCGCGTGAAACAAACGACCTGCCAAATGAGTGTACTTCCTGTGTGTCAGCGAATGGGGCATAAAGCAATGCGCGCGGGATTGTTGGTGATGTTGCTGCTGGTGGTGACGTGGGTGAATGCTGATGAGGATGTTTATCCCGAAGTAAAAGTGGCGGATCCGTATATTGAAATGCACACTGGTCCAGGTAAAGGCTATCCGGTTTTTCATGTGGTAGACCGTGGTGATTTTGTGGAAGTGATCAAGCGCAAAACGGATTGGTTTAAAGTTCGTACGGCCAAAGGTAAAATCGGCTGGGTGAGCCGGGTACAAATGGAAAAAACCCTAACGCCAAGTGGTGAGGTGGCAGAGTTTGCAGATGCAGGGCTTGGGGACTTTAGCCAACGGCGCTGGGAAATGGGTCTGGTGGGTGGTACGTTTAACGGCGCACCAGTGATGACAGTTTATGGTGCTTATGCACTGGGTGCTAATTTGTCGGCAGAAATATCTGCATCACAAGTCACCGGTGATTTTTCCAGCAGCGATTTAGTGAATGTTAATTTACTTTCGCAACCGTTTTCAAAATGGCGTTATTCCCCCTTTTTCACTTTGGGTCTTGGCCAGATTACGACGAGCCCGAGCGTTACTTTGATCCAGGTGGAAGACAGCCAGGACTTGATTGCGCACATGGGAATTGGACTAAAAATGTATCTTACCCGGCGATTTATTTTTCGCGCCGAATATAAAAATTACGTTGGTTTTACCAGCGTTGATGACAATAAGGAATTTGAGGAATGGAAGGCAGGTTTCGCATTCTTTTTCTAACGACTGTTTTGCCGGGTATATGCATGCTGTTGATCAGTAGTGCAGCATGGTCTATGGATACTTCGGTCAATGATAATGAGGCCGCCCAACAACAGGTGATTCAACCGCAGATTGAACGGCGTGTCATTGATATTGACACTATTGATACAGAAGACTTTGAAATTTCTGTTTTTTCAGGTTTGTACAGTGCAGAAGATTTTGGTGCAAATATGGTGATTGGCGCACGCGTGGCCTATCACGTTACTGAGAGTGTCTTTTTCGAAGCGACGTATGCCAAAACGGACACCAGTGAAACAAGCTATGAGCGCTTGAGTGGTGGCGCACCGTTATTGTCAGATAGTGATCGTGAATTGACTTATTACAATGCATCTGTTGGTTTTAACCTGTTGCCTGGTGAAGCCTTCATGGGTAAAGGCTGGGCATTTAATACCGCTTTGTATGTCATCGGGGGTGTTGGTAATACCAGCTTTGCCAATGATGACAGGTTTACTGTCAATTTTGGTGTGGGTTACCGGTTTTTGGCCACCGACTGGTTAGCCATTCATCTCGACATGCGGAACCACATTTTTAAAATGGATGTACTCGGTGAAAAAACGATGAACAATCTTGAAATGACGGGCGGTTTTAGCGTTTTTTTCTAAGGGTTTGAGTGTCTGTCGCGAGATGGCGCAACGTGCAATGTTTTGGAAATAGCAGCGGGGTAATTATGATGGGTATGTTCAAAAAGATCGTGAAAAATATAACTGTGTTACTGGCAGCGGGCATGTTGTTTTCAACAAGCTCACAGGCCGACGTTATCGGGGAACCCGCCCCTGATTTTACATTGAAATCGCGCAGTGGCGAAAACGTAAAGTTGAGCGAGTTGCGTGGTGAGGTAGTGATGATCAATTTCTGGGCTTCGTGGTGCGCACCTTGCCGACAGGAAATGCCGCTGTTGGAAGATATCTATAAAAAATACAGTGAGCTTGGTTTTGTCTTGCTGGGCGTGAATGTGGAAGAAGATTCTTCCAAGGCCGCAGAATTATTGCGCGAAATACCGGTGAGCTTTCCCATTCTTTACGATAATACCAATGAAGTGACGAAACTTTACAAGGTGGTGGCTATGCCAACCACAGTAATGGTGGATCGTGATGGCACGTTGCGTTATTTACACCGTGGGTATTTGCCGGGTTATGAAGAAGAATATATCAAGCAGGTAAAAGAATTGATCAGAGAGTAATACAGGATATGAAACTCCTATTATCAATGCTGGTGATAATGTTTGTATTGACGGGTTGCAGCATTAAGCCGTGGGTAGAGCCCTATGAGCGTGCAAATCTTGCCGATCCTATTATGAATTTTAGTCGCGACCCGGTGTCGAGCGCATACATCAATCATGTCTTTGAAGCTCGTGAAGGCGCGCGCGGGGCAGAGGGCGGCTCAGGTGGTGGTTGTGGCTGTAACTAAAACCTTCCCGGCAAAAAAAAATCAACAGACCAGGCGTTTTCGCTGGGGTTTGGTGTTTGCCGGTGTACTGGGCATATGCGTGCCATTAATGGCAGCAGTGCTGCCGGAAAATCGTGCTGACATTATGTATCATGCGTATTCCGGTGGCGGACTGGAAGTTAATGGCCCATCTGTATTAGCGCGAAAATCCATTGGCAAATCCACCTCGGTCTGGGGAAATTATTATGTCGATACCATTACTTCGGCCACCATTGATGTAGTGACCAGTGCCAGCGAATATACAGAAGAGCGTACAGAGAAAAGCCTGGGTGCAGACTATTTATATGACAATACAACACTGAGCCTGTCATATACCAATAGTGTGGAAAATGACTTTAATGCCAACGCTGTAAATTTCGGTATTAGTCAATTGATGTTTGGTGATTTGACGACGGTGACGCTGGGTTATGCAAAGGGGTGGGATGTTATTACTGCCACAGGGCGGCCTTCGTTGAGAGAAGAAGCTGACCGCCAGAAATACAAACTGGGTTTGTCGCAGGTGATTACTAAAAATTTGTTAATGGGTTTGAATTTTGAAACTATCACCGATGAAGGGTTTCTGAACAATCCATATCGCGAAGTGCGTTACCTTGATGGTAATGGTGGTTATGCTAAAGAATTTGAGAAGTATCCAAACACACGCACCAGTCATGCTGTCGCAATGCGCGCGTTGTATTATCTGCCCTATCGGGCGGCCATACGAGGTGAAGTGCGTGGTTATACAGATACCTGGGGCATTAATGGTAACATGGCAGAGATTGGTTATATTCATCCAACAAAACAAGGCCTGACATATGAAATAAGTTACCGCGTATATTCACAAAATAACGCAGATTTTTATAGTGACTTGTTCAATCAGGAGGCCGAGTTTGTTTATCGTGCGCGTGATAAAGAGTTAAGCACATATTCGACTCAGACTATTGGTTTGGGTATAAGCTACGAATTTAAAAGATATGGCTGGGGTTTTATTGACAAAGGCAGTGCGAATTTCTTTTATAATCGCATCCAGATTGACTATGAAAATTTCCGTGATTTGCGGGTCGAAGGTGTTGCCCCGGGAGCAGAACCTTTTTACAGCCTGTCGGCAGATGTATTCCGTATCTTTGTATCGGCATGGTATTGAATGTAATCAGGAATGGCTGATTAAATCGTAAATTCCAATTCTTTTGCTGGAATTAATCAGAAATACTTTGAGTCAATTCATTATTAATGCGATGACGCTTGAACTGAGACTAGAGATGAAAAATATCAAATTGAATCAATGGCTGTATCCGCTGCTTTTCTGTGTGTTGCCTCTAACAGCTTTTACCGTGGATGCTGCGCCAATTGGCGGCACTTCTGATGTGCTTCAGCCAGCACCGGAATCCATAATAGCAGAACCGCTAGTCGAAAAACCTGTAATGACAGAATCAGTAACACCATCATCGCTACCAGTGAAAAATAACCCGGAAGTTAGTGATAAACGTACACTGGATGATCGGGTGCAAGCGTTGAAAAAAGAGGTGAAGAGTCTGAATCGCGACCTCTTTATTCTTGAAGAAGAATTACTGTTTCCCTCAAGTACACAAGTTGCGATTTTTTTATCGATAGATGTCGGCGAATTTTTTAAACTGGATTCAGTACAACTTAAAATTGATGACAAAGTGGTGGCAAACCACCTTTACACGAAACGTGAGCTGGGTGCGTTGAAACGGGGAGGCGTGCAGCGTTTATACATTGGTAATGTTAAATCGGGTGAGCATGAATTAGTCGCCACCTTCCGGGGGCCGGGGCCGAATGACCGGGAGTACCGCCGTGGTACTACGGTGAAATTCAAAAAAGGCTCTGCTGCCAAATTTATGGAGCTTAAAATTGTGGATGTGACACAAAAATTACAGCCAGAATTTGTCGTCAAAGAGTGGGAATGAATTAGTTGGGGTTGATCGTGCTTTTTTCAAAACTATTTCGTTTTTTGCTGTCATTTTTTGTGGCCGGGTTAGGCATGCTGGTTTTTCCGCTGGCCCTGTCTGCTGCGCCACTTCCCGCAGCGGTGAAAGACCCGCATTACGGCGCGGTGCTTTATGAGTTTTACCAACAAAATTATTTTTCGGCGGCGGTTAATCTGTTAACGGCGCAACAGCTGAAACGACTGAAACACCATGATGCAGACAGTGAGTTATTACTGGGAGGTTTGTACCTTTCGTATGGCTTGCATTCGGATGCTGAAAAAATCTTCACAAAATTGATTGATGATGCCGTCGCACCTGAAGTGCGCGACAGAGCCTGGTTTTATCTAGGGAAAATCCGCTATCAGAAACAATTGTTTACCGAGGCTGAAATCGCATTGTCGAGGGTGGGAGATGCGCTTGATGAACCCTTGCAGGAGGAGTTCCGTATTCTGAAGGCCAATTTGTTGATGGCGCAGGAAAAATATACGGAGGCGGCAACCGCGTTACAAGGGTTGGTGGAAAATGAGGGTGAGCAAAAAGCCAATTATGCGCGCTTTAATCTGGGGGTGGCGCTGATTCGTGCCAGCCGCGAAAACGGTGACCAGGAAAAAGGCGATCATGAAAAAGATGGTCGTGAAGAAATGGGCATGAATCTGTTGCGCGAGGTCGCTGAATTGAAGTCCAGCGCCAGTGATCAAAAGGCATTGCGTGACAAAGCCAATCTTGTTCTGGGTTTTTCATTGATTGACACCATGCCGGTGGTGGCGAAGCATTTTTTACAGCGTGTGCGCTTGCAGGGTCCATTCTCAAATAAGGCGCTGCTGGGTTTGGGCTGGGCTGAGGTGAAATTGCAACGCTACGAGGCAGCGCTGGTACCATGGGAGGAGCTGGCAGCACGCGAAAGAACGGATCCCGCTGTTTTTGAGGCTTTGTTAGGCAAAGGTAACGCTTTGGAGCGTTTGCGTGCATTTCCACAGGCCATGCAGTCCTATAAAAATGCGATTGCTATTTTTGAGCGGGAGCTGGACGCGCTGAATAATACAGTGGTGGCAGTGAAGGCCGGGCGTTTATGGGCAGATTTGTTAGCGCAGGTATCACGTAATGAAATGGGTTGGTTTTGGGAGGCTGAGTTATTGCCGGATACGCCCGAAGCACGATATTTGCCGGTAGTGATGGCTGAACATGGTTTTCACGAAGCCATTAAAAATTTGCGTGATCTTTGGTTTTTAGACAGAAACCTGAGCCGCTGGATGACGGAGGTGCCCGCGCTTGAAGATATGTTGACGTTGCGGCGTGCCACTTATGAAGCACAGCTTGACAAGTTAACGCCGGAACAAACGTTGGAGCATGTGCAGGATGTGCGTATCAGTCGCGATATTTACGCTGATGAATTGGCGCGTATTGGTGAGACAAAGGATGCCTTTGAACTGTTGACGGGCAAAGAAAAAGAGTTGATGGATCGCTTGCGCAAAGTGGAAGAGCGTATTTGGCAATTGTCGAATCAACCGGGGCGGCATCTCAAACGTCTGGACAGTTATCGTGATCGTTATCGTTTCTATAAGGGTTTGCTGGATTATGAAGTTGAAACCACTTATGCCATTCGTTTTCAGCAAGTGAAAAAAAGCCTGAATTCACTGGATGCAGAGCTGGAAGAGACCTTACAACAACAAAACTCATTGCAGCGGGCGCGAGGCAGTGCGCCGGTTAATTTTTCCGCTTACGAAAAAATCATCAGTAACAAGCGCCAACGCATTGCGTCGTTGCGTAAAGAAATCAAAGCCGCCTTTGATGAACAGCAGCGCCAGTTACAGGAAATGGTGGATTTTGAACTTGATATATTACGTGCGCGGCTGGTGGATTACCTGGATCAGGCAAGGTTTTCCCTGGCACATTTACAGGATTTGGCTGCTGATGCGGCTGAGTCCGGCAAGGAGCTGAAATGATGGCGCAGCGCCCACAGTCCCGTTGGACAGTATTGCTGCTGGTGATTTTGTCATTGCTGTTATCAGCCTGTGCCGGTAAGAAAACCATCGACGAAGACCCCACTATTGAGTTACTGGCTGAACGAGCTGCAAAAATTGAACCACAGGTGTTGCCACCCTTATCGCGTAGTGATGTGCAACGCACTTATGCGGAACTTGCAAGAACCACTAATAATGGTGCGTTACGTGCGATTGCCTTGCAGCGTCTGGCCGATTTGTCGCTGGAAAATAAACAGGCGGAATTGGCGGGTGAAAATGAGCCGACGACAACATCCGCAGAAACGGAAAAAACGGACAAGACTCAAGTGGCGGTCAGTACGGCACAGAATGAAGCCGATGCGGCAGAGCGTGAGGCAGCATTAAATCAGGAAATCATCGAACAGGCTGAATCGGAAAATATGGGCAGCGCCATTCATCAATACGAACGTCTGTTAAGTCTGTACCCGGATTATGCCGGTAATGACCGGGTGATGTATCAGTTGGCTCGCGCGTATGAGCTTAATGGAGATCTGGAGAAGACGCTGGGCGTGTTGAATCAGCTGGTGACGAAGTTTCCCAATGACGCAAACTTTGCGGAACTGCAATTTCGACGTGGTGAAATTTTGTTTACTTTCCGGGAGTTTGAGGAAGCTGAAAAAGCATACAGCAGTGTGCTTGCACAGGGCGCGGCGGGTGCTTACTATGAACGTGCCATGTTTAAACATGGTTGGTCGGTGTTTAAACAAGGTGATACCGAGCGTTCATTGAAATCCTATTTTTCAGTGTTAGACAGCAGTTTTGCAGGTGGCCGTAAATTTTCTGATTTTTCCCGCAGCGAACTGGAGTTGCTGGAAGACACGTTGCGTATCGTAAGCCTGTCTTTTTCTTACCTGAACGGGCATGAAAGTGTCGCAGCCTTTTTTAAGGATTACGGCAAGCGAGACTATGAATTCCGTATTTATGAACGTCTGGCCGATTTGTATTTAACACAAAAACGTGCCGGAGATGCATCAGACACATTGATGTCTTTTGTGGAACGTTATCCTCTACACCGTAGCGCACCTTTATTTATGGTGCGGGTGATTGGTATTTATAAAGAAGCTGGCCGAAAGGATGATCTGTTACGTGCCAAAGCTGATTTGCTGATGGGCTATGGTGTAGGCACGGCCTTTTGGGAAAAACATGATCAGCAATTATTGACGCAATTATTGCCAGACCTGAAAAGCAACCTGAATGACTTGACCGGTTATTATCACGCGCAGGCTCAAAGCAGCAAAAAACCAGGAGATTATCGTATTGCTGCAATGTGGTATCGCACCTATGTGCGCTCTTTCCCGAAAGATAAAAGCACGCCAGAAAAAAATATGTTGCTGGCAGAGAGTTTGTTGGACAGTGGCGATGTTCAGGCTGCCGCGGCAGAGTTTGAATATACGGCATATCATTATCCCTTACACAAACAAAGTGCTGAAGCGGCTTATGCGGCATTATTGGCACATCGTGCGCAGATAAAATCATTAAAGGGCGCTGCGGCGGTTGTGAAACAAAAAGTGGCCATTGCCAGCGGTAAACGTTTTGTGACACATTTTCCTGAAGATAAACGTGCGGTCAACGTGATGTCTAAAGCGGCAGAAGAGTTATTGGCGTTGAAAGATTATCGCAATGCTGTAGGCACTGCACATTATGTGGTGGGCCACAAACGGGTGATCGATGGGGCAGCGGAGACTGAAAAACTATTGCGTATCAACTGGGCTATTATCGCCCAGGGTGAGTTTGAACTGGGCCATTATGACGCAGCTGAAACGGCAACTTTGAAACGGTTGCAGCTTTCTCCGGCAAATGACAAGGATCGCAATAGCCATATGGAACGCTTGGCTGCGGCGATTTATAAGCAAGGCGAACAGGCTAAAGCTGCCGGTCATTATCGTGTCGCAGCCCGTCATTTTTTGCGTGTCGGCAAACTGGCACCTAAAGCCAGTATTCGTGCCAGTGCTGATTATGATGCGGCAGCATCATTGTATGCCAACCAGGACTGGGCCATGGCTATCCCGGTATTAAAGGCATTTGTGCAGGCTTACCCCCGCCACAAGCTGCGTTCCGGTGCGGATGAAAAACTGGCGTTGGCTTATGAAAAAAGTGGTGACTGGAAACGTGCGGCTGATTCGTATGAGGTTTTGTATCGCAATGAAACCGATAGCAATAAAAAACGTTTGTTGCTATGGCAGATTGCTGAATTTTATGAAAAAGCAAAACGACAGGACGAGGCTATTGCCGCTTATAAACGTTACGTGACGGCATTTCCGCGTCCTTTCGATGAGGCGATTGAAGCCCGTCATCGGCTGGCAACAATTTATCTCAATAAAAAACAGGCCTTGCCGCGTAATTACTGGTTAGGGAAAATTATTGAGGCAAACAAGGAAGGTCCGGCCACTGATCGTAGTCGTTATCTTGCGGCGGAAGCCGCCCTGGAACTTGCCGGACCTACTTACACGGTGTATCGAAAAGTACGTTTGGTACAGCCATTGAAACAGAATTTACAGAAAAAGAAAAAATTGATGGAAGAAAGTATCAAGGCTTACACGGATGCGGCGAACTATGGTATTGAAGCGGTGACTACGGCGTCCACATACCGTATTGCAGAAATTTATAATGATTTTGGTCAAGGGTTGTTTAATTCAGAACGGCCTAAGGGGCTGTCAGCGGAAGAGCTGGAGCAGTATGATATTTTGCTGGAAGAGCAGGCTTTTCCCTTTGAAGAGAAGGCGATTGATGTACATGTCGTGAATGCTGAACGTGCGGTGGCGGGTGTTTATAACGAATGGGTTAAAAAAAGCTTCCAGGCCTTGAGTAAGTTAAGCCCTGTTCGTTACGCAAAATCAGAAAAAACGGAACAGGTGAGCCATGCTATTGAATAATCGGGTTTTTATACGTTGGGTCTGGGTGATATTGCTGGCATTTCTGGTTGTGCCGGCTGTGGCCGAGGTCAGGCTGGAGTTGGAGGAAACCGAAATCACGGGTGCCCGTGAGTTGCCCAAGGTGTTGTACATTGTGCCATGGAAAAAAACGGGCCCGGATTCTCGCCCTCTTCCGATGAAAAGCCTGATGGATGAAGTGCTTGCGCCCATCGACATCGACGTGTTCCGGCGGCAGGTGCGGTATCATGAATTTACCCACCAGGTTCCAGAGCAGGAGACCGCCCCGCAATAGAATGAATGCTTGCGCAGGCCCGCACCGGAAGTATCCGTTATACTCACGCAAAAAATAATTCACGTAAAATGAATTCAGGCCGTTTGTGCGGCTTGATGCGGGAGTCACACTTCTAATGAGCACCACTAATCAGACTGATTCTCTCGAATCATCCTTCACGGCAGCCCCCTTGTCTGTGGTCATTCCTTTGTATAATGAAGAAGGCAGTGTTGGTCCGCTGATTGAGCGCACCAATGAGGCATTGGCCAATTATCCGGAAAAGTGGGAGTTGTTGCTGGTGGATGACGGCAGCTCAGACGCCACGGCGCAAAAAGTATGTCAGTTATTATCGGCGCAGGGGATCAGGCATGTGCGTCTTATTGAGCTGCAACGTAATTTTGGTCAAACAGCTGCCATGCAGGCAGGTATTGATGCGGCACGAGGGGAGGTGATTGTGACCATGGATGGTGACTTGCAAAATGACCCTGTCGATATTCCGCGCATGGTCTCGCGCTTGCTCCGGGAGGATCTGGATTTATTATCCGGTTGGCGCAAGAACCGTCAGGATAATTTGCTGATGCGTAAAATTCCTTCGCGTATCGCCAACCGGTTGATCGGTAATATCACCGGTGTGGAGTTGCATGATTATGGTTGCAGCCTGAAAGTTTATCGCGCTGCGATTATCAAAAGTATACGTTTGTATGGTGAGATGCATCGTTTTATTCCTGCCTGGGTGGCATCAAATACTTCGCCATCACGCATTAAAGAAGAAGTGGTGACGCATCATGCCCGGCAGTTTGGTGAGTCAAAATATGGAATTTCCCGTGCTTATCGGGTGTTACTGGATTTGTTGTTTGTGTATTTTTTTATGCGCTTTCGCGCAAGACCCGGGCATTTTTTTGGTCGTATCGGTTTGGTGATTGGTGCGCTGGGGGGTGGCATGTTGACTTATCTTGCCATGCTGAAAATTGTTTTTGGCGAAAATATTGGTGATCGTCCGCTGCTGTTATTGGGTGTTTTGTTGGTGGTGGTCTCTATCCAGTTTTTTACTACCGGCATTATGAGTGAAATGATGGCCCGTACCTATTACGAGTCGTCTGATACCCGGCCTTATATGCTGAGTGTGCGTGCGATGCAGTCGGAAGACAATGTTTCCTGGAAGGAGCCAGTGTAATGATGTTCCGTATTTAACCTGAATTCCGCAGTTGACCGGTATAGCACGTTGCTTTTTGCGCTTCGCCAGTCACAAAATTCAACGCACTCTACCGGCCAGTCAGCTGTGGGTTTTAGGTTTAAGAACGACCGGTCAGAAAAACATGCCCACCGATGACGCGTGTGACCGAGTGGACTTCTGCCCAATAGGGTGAAGCCAGGCTGGGGGCGTAGAAGTGTAAAGCACCCTTGGTCAAGTCCAGCGCTTTGCGACCGTGTGCGGATAATCTGTTGTATCCCTGATAGGCAACCTGGGCAATTTTTTTGGCCAGCTCCCAGGCACGCATGTCTGTGGGGCGGTCACTTTTACCGTCGTGGGTCCAGCTGAATTGCCGCTTTTGCCAGACAACACCACACACACTGTTTGGGTAATGCCGGCTCTGCATGCGATTCATGGTGACCAGAGCGACGGCAAATTGCCCTTCCGGTTTTTCTCCCCGGGCCTCAAAATAGATATTCAGTGCCAGGCAGCGTAATTCCTTTGCTGCACGTTTTTGCTCGCTGATCTGTCCAGCAAAGGCAGCGGGGCTGCCGAGTAAGGTGCTGCACAGCAAGAGTAAAAAATACTGGTTACGGCGAAAATTAATAAGCTGCTGGAATTTTTTTTTCATGCGCTCATGCCTGCTGACAAAATTAGGTTGGTAATGAACCGTGTTGTCTATCCATATGGATGTCGAACAATGATTGATAAACAATCCACTCTGCGTTGAATGCGCATTATTGATCATTTTATGCGCATAAGCAATATTTGGGCCAAATATAATATAGTTTTATAAATCAATTAGATGAGCATTTTTGGTCGATAAGCCCATATTGCGAGGGATAGTAGTGTAAGAAAAGCCGACAGTTTTGCTCAGTCTGAATCCGTTTTCACCGCATGGTTTTTCATCATGATCCATAGTACGGGGAGAGTGCCGATGACTAACATCAGTGCGGCGGGGGCAGCCAGTTCCAGCATTTCTTCGCTGGCTTCAATCCATATACGTACTGGCAGGGTGTCGAAGCCGGTGGGGCGGAGGATCAGTGTTGCAGGCAGTTCTTTGAGGGTATCGATAAAAACTAATACCCAGGCCGTGGCCATGCCGCCACGAATCATCGGCAGTATCACATGCCACAGTGTTTCCAGCGGCCCGGCACCGAGGCTGCGGCTGGCCTGCTCCACTGAGGGGGTGAGTTGCGCCAGGGCAGCATCCTGAGATTGCACCGCCAGTGGCAGAAAGCGAATGACCAGCGCGATGAGTAATGCGGCCAGTCCACCATAAAGAAATGGCAGTTGTGCGAGCAAAAAACTGAGGATACCCAACGCAATCACCGGGCCGGGCAGCACAAAGCCAACGCTGGAAAATTGCAGCAGGGTCTGGCTGCCTACCGAGCGTTTGCGCGCATTGTAAAAGGCGACCGGGAAGGCGGCGATCACTGCGAGTGTGGCGGCAATCACCGCTACCATCAATGAGTTACCGGCGTAGCCCCAGAATTCAGCATTGATGAGATTTTCTGCCCAGGCCTGCCAGCTCCAGCTTAGCATCCAGGCCAGGGGCAGGCCGAAAGCCAGCAGGGTAATCAACCCCAGCCAGAGCCAGATCAGGCTGGTTTCCAGTCGTGTGGCCCGGCGTAATGGTTGCTGGCGTGAGTGGCGTACAGAATAATAGCGCTGGCGACTGCGGAAGAATCGTTCCAGCACCAAAAACGTGAGGCTTAACATCACCAGTATCAGTGATAGTCCGGCGGCGGCTTGATAATCAAAGCGACCGCTCATTTGCAGGTAAATACTCAGGGTGAACGTCTGAAAACGCAGCATGCTTACTGCGCCAAAGTCAGACAGTACGTGCAGTACCACTACCGCCAGTCCGGCGGCGATAGCCGGGCGCAACAGCGGCAGGTTTACCCGCCAAAAGACCTCCAGTGTCGAAGCCCCCTGAATACGTGCCGCTTCTTCCAGTGAACGGGTCGGCTGCGACAGCGCAGCGCGGGCCAGCAGAAACACGTAGGAGAAACCGGCCAGTGAAAGAATCAGAGTGACGCCCCAGATGTTGTATAAATCCGGCAGTGGTGTGGTTTCGCCGAACAGTCCCAGCCACAACCGGCCCAGCCAGCCGTCTTCCTCCAGCAGGGTGGTGTAAATGTGTGCGAATACGTAAGTGGGTACGGTGAGCGGCAGGATCATCAGCCAGGTGGCGAGTTTGCGTCCGGGAAAATCGCGTCGGGCGATCCACCAGGCGCTGGATACCCCCAGCAACACACAGCCGATAGCGACCAGTACCGCCAGTGACAGTGTGTTCCACAGCAGTTCCGGTAATCGGCTGCTCCATAGTTGGAGCCATTCGTTAGCGGATAATTGCAGGCTGTTGTAGATGACATACAGCAATGGCATGGCGGCCAGCAATACCACAACAGTGGCGAGCCCGCCCAGAGAGGTAAAACGCCGACCGGCCCGCAACGGGCCGGTAAATGACAGAAACAAAGAGGCCAATCTAGCCCCTCATTCCAAGGGATGCGTGATGACTTTTCACGGCATGCCCACCTCTTCGATCAGATCCAGTGTTGCGTCACGTTGTTTCCCCAGCGCTGACATGGGCACATCGGCAACCCGGTAACTGCCCGCAGCGGGAATCATTGGACTGGCGGCAACGTCGGCCCGGACAGGATATTCGCGGTTGACCTCGGCGAATTGTTTTTGTCCGGCCGTTGATGTCAGGAAAGCCACGAGTTTTTCTGCCAGCGCTGCTTTAGCGGTGTGTTTGCTGATGGCGATACCAGCGACATTCCAGGCTACGCCCATGCCGTCTTTGCCCTGGTCGGGGAATACGATTTTGATGGGTGCATCAGGATATTTGTCGAGATGACGATAAATATAATAGTGGTTGACTAATCCGGCCTGTAATTTGCCACTGGCAACGGCTTTGACGATCTGGCGATGTTTGTTGAACACCTTGCCATGTACGTTGGCTTTCATGCCCTGTAGCCACTGGCGGGTTTTATCCTTGCCTGCGGCGAGCATATATACCGTTACACCGGCAATGTAACTGCCATTGGTACTGTTGGTGATACCCAGCTTGCTATCGAGTGCCGGGTTGGCGAGATCGAACACCGAGTCGAGTTTGTCTGCCCACGGCCCTTGTGTATTGACCACCAGTACCCGCGCGCGGGCAGACAGACCTACCCAGGTATTGTCGGCAGCGCGATAGCGTTTGTCGATGGGCGCAACCAATGAGGGAGTCATCGCACGAAACAGACCCCAGTCACTGCCACGTTGCAAATTACCCGCATCGTTACTCAGGAACAGGTCAGCATCGGTGCGCGCACCTTCAATGCGCAGTTTATTGAGCAGTGCCGTGGATTTGCCCGTGTGCAAAGTGACGTTGATACCGGTTTGTCGGGTGAACTCGGCAATGACCGGTTTAACAAATTTATCACTGCGGCCGGAGTAGACGACCAGACTGTCATCAGCGAAAGAAGTCAGAGGGGGGATAGACGAAACAAGTGCAAGCAGACTGAGGAACAGGGTGGCGGGGATGCGTTTCATGGGCGGTTTTCCAGTATGTGGCTAACTTGTTGCGAATGATAATGATTATCATTAATGAAATCAAGCCTACATTCTACCGGGAATTAAAAATGCAGGCAAAAAGTGGTGTTAATGGATGCATGAAGTTTCGAGGAGGGCAGGGAGCAGGTTGTGAAATGGCGTCTGGTATGCGCTCGTTGGTTTTTCAGCCTGGGGTGCTGTGAGTGTGCTCATAAAGTTAGCAAAATATTCTGGTTTTTACTGGTTGTGTGCGGACAGGAGCAACATCAGGTTCTGATTGGCCAACGATCAGTTGTCCGCATAGTGATGTATTTCATGTCAGTGAATTGAGTTAATAGTCAACAAGGTGAAAGCAGATGTTTGTATATCTAACCAACAGTAGTTGGCCTATCTGATTAAAGCCAAAGATGAAATGTTTGTTGTGGTGAAGCTGGAAGTCCCTTGCATGTTTGTTGGCTGACGTTCTCAAGAATGCCCCGAGAGCACCCGGGAATAATATAATGGCCGCAGGGTGTTACAATGCGTCGGTGTGGTGTGACACGTTTAAGGTAAAATCTCAAAGCAGAAAAATAAATATATACAGTGGGAATGAGCCGGTGCCAAAAAAAATAACTAATTGGAGTTACCAATTGTTGCGCATATCCTTGCCGGGTGGCCTGTTATTGTTTTTGTTATTGACAATGCCGCAGTGGGCAGCAGCGGAAACTCTGGCAGACATGTTGCGTGAAGTACGCAGTACCCAGGTGAGTGTGCCAGAGAAAGATATTGAGAAGGCACCATTGCCAAGTGCAGCAGAATTGGCATTGGCAAAAAAATTATTTCAGCGTGTATTTTCTGGAGAAAACAATTCAGAACTGCGGCAGCAATGGGAGAGTCTGGGTTTTGGATTGATTGAAAAAACGAGTGAAACGGGCCCGTTGCTGGTATTGCGAGAACGTGATGAGGGTACAAAAAAATATGATGGAAAAGGTTTTTTTGTCTTTGCGATTGATCAGGAATCAACAACAGTATTACAAGTGCCACACAGTTTTCATGATGAAGAAACTGACATTATTGCGCTGGAACTAATGGCCAAAAATAATTTTCGTGCAGCAGCCTGGAATACAAGCCCGGCCGAGTTTCCCGTGCATTCACCATTATCACCTGATTCGCGGACACCGCCGGCAAAGGGTTATATGTTGGCCTTTACGCGCGCCTTGATGGCGATAGATCCTGATGGTTATGTTATGCAGTTACACAGCTTTGATAAAAATAATGTTTACACGTCCAATGCTTCTCATGCTGATATTATTCTTAGTGGTTATGGTGAGCAGTCAAGCCCAGCCATTGGCTGGTTAGGTCGGTGTTTGAAAAAAGAACTGGATTACAAGGTCCGTATTTTTCCTTTTGAAGTACAGGAAATGGGAGCGGGAGAGAACATGCCGGGCGCAAATTACAGTGCTGTTGGTGAGCTGATGCAGGCAGAAAATAACCAGGGTTTTGTATATTTTGTTATGGGCAGTATGTTTCGTGAGGAATTGCGCAGCTATCACCAGGTACAGGAAAAGTTGTTTGCTTGTTTGAGCCGGGAGTAGGCAGAGCCATTGTTTTTGTTTCATCGACAGGTTGTTGTCAATACCAATAATGTTGCGGGTGAGTGTTACACGCAGCAGCAGTGTAGTTATTGCATATTTATTGCAACCTTGATTCTGATGTTTTCGTTTGTATGGCTATGCAGATAAAAGCCTAACCTTAACTAGAAATGGTTTGTTGATTAAGTGCCTGTCAGTTGTGTTTTTTACAAAATAATCACAGTTATTTGTTTCCTGCTTTAGAAGTCAAGTAATGCCATATCGCTATTCTTTCCAGTATTCCATTCTTGCTGACCAGTTGGTTTTCAGCGAAGGTTCAGGTCGTGCCACTTATCTTCTTTGGTAAGAAAATGCATTAGTGGAAAATTTGATTGCCTGTAGAGCGCAAACGTTGTTAAGAATGCGGGTCGGGTTTCTGGTAACGGTATGAATAAAATCAAAGGTTCCGGTATATGGAATTGCAAGCAACACAAAGAGAGAGATACAAAAAAACATGAAAAAATTAACAATCACAACATCATTGTTGTGCTGTGCATTCGCAGTGCCATTTACTGCTGCCGGAGATACTTCGTATTTGGATAAATACACTGACAGCATGGCGCTTGTTGAAGGCGACAGTATGCTGCCATGGGAAAACACCAAAGGCGATCTACAACATATTGCCGGGGTTCATCTTGAGACGAATAATGGCTATCGGGAATTCATTGAGGCTTTCGGTTTACAACAATTGGTGGATATTAACCCCGACCCACATATTGTCGAAATCAATCTCGAAGCTCGTGAAGACTATGTGGAAATGATTCCGGGTATTCCTTCCAAAGTTTACACCTACAACGGTACTGTGCCGGGGCCACTGATTCGCGGGACAGTAGGTGATACGCTGATTGTGCATTTCACCAATAATTTACCCGAACCCACCACCATTCATTGGCATGGCCTGCGTCTGCCTGCAGACATGGATGGTTCATCGATGTCACAAAACCCCATCCGGCCAGGGGAGTCGTTCACCTATAAATTCGAGCTAAAAGAGGCCTCGTTGTTTTGGTATCATCCGCATGTGCGCTCTAACGAACAGGTTGAAAAGGGGTTGGCGGGTGCATTGCTGGTGTCTGAGAAAAAGGGATCGGTTGACAACTTTATTCGCGCGACCGAACAAAAAGTATTGGTTCTTGACGATGTGCTGCTCGATGAGCACGGTCAGGTGGAAGCATTTTTTAACGGCACGATGGAAGAGATCTTGCTGAAAAAAATTGATGGCCGCAGTGGCAACACCCTGCTGGTTAACGGTCGCGAAATGCCGACACTGCATGTTAAATCGGGAGTCCCTGTTCGCTGGCGCATGGTGAACATTGCCAACACTCGGTTCATGCGTGTTGTTGTGCCCGGTCACGAACTGACACGCATAGGTGGTGATGGCGGCCTGCTGAAAGCCCCCATCCATGACGGAGAAGATGTGTTTTTGGTGCCGGGGCAGCGCGCCGATATTATGTTTGTTCCCAAGGGGAAACCCGGCTCTGAGTTGATCGTGTACTGGAAAGACAGTACACGTGGTCGTCATACCATCGATATTATGGATAATGGCATGGTCATGATGGGTGACGATGAAATGGATGGTAATTATCCTGATATACCATTGATGCGCCTGGTCTTCGAGAAAAGTCACAAACCTGCCCGAGCACTTGAGCTGCCTGAGCAACTGCGTACTATCGAGCCCATCGATATTACCGGTGCGACTGAAACCACCCTCACGTTTAACCACAGCATGCCCATGGCAGATGGTACGATTAAATTCCTCATCAACGGCAAAACGTTTAGCGAAATCACCAGTGATGACGCGCCGGATGCACAGGTGGGTGAAATTCAGGCCTGGAATCTGGTCAACATGACAGGTGGTGATCACCCTTTTCATTTGCACGGCTTTTTCTTTCAGGTGTTGGAAACGATATATAAAGACAAAGAGGGTGACGTGCTGAAAGTGGTGCCCGCACCGCAGCTGGAAAATGTCGATATGGTCAACCTGCCATCTCGTAATGGTCCGGCAGGTTCGGTATCGATCACTCGAATTGCGATTGATTTCTCGCCTGCTGAAGGCCTCACCGGTGCAGACATCGAAGCAAATGGTGGCGTTGCGGTAATTGAGGACGCCAACCTCGCAATGGGTAAGCGGGGACGCTCCGGGGGCTGGCAGTTCCATTGCCATATCCTCGAACACGCGGATACCGGCATGATGTCATTTGTGGAAGTTTTCCAATAAAAACGGGGCAATAACGCGATTTATTGTAACCCAACCCCTGAGCCCCGGCATCGTCCGGGGCTTTTTTCAATCTAAGTCAATTTGATACTCCAGTGTGTGGGCAGAGTGCGAAGGGACATTTTTCAGGAAATTCCGGAGTCATCGACGATAGTGATGAGGGTGTCTATAACGTATTCTTTTTCTTACAGGTACTGGTAAAACGCTCTTTCCCCGGTTTGTTGTGCGAGATACGTTATAATCCCCGACCATTAATTTTGAAATCCCCGAGAACTGTGCAACACATGAATACATCAGCAACAAGTGAAGCCCTGGAAGTCATCAAACGCGGAGCGGAGGAAATCCTCATTGAGGACGAACTCAAAAACAAACTGGCGCGAAGCAGGCCATTGCGCATCAAAGCGGGATTTGACCCTACCGCACCAGACCTGCATCTGGGCCACACTGTTCTCATCAACAAATTGCGCCAATTTCAGGATCTGGGTCACAAAATCCAGTTTCTGATTGGTGATTTCACCGGCATGATTGGTGACCCCACAGGCAAAAGCGCTACTCGGCCACCACTGACCCCGGAACAGGTAGCTGAAAATGCCAAAACCTATCAAGAGCAAATATTCAAGATTCTTGACCCGGATAAAACCCAGGTAATGTTCAATTCGCAATGGATGAGCGAAATGGGTTCAGCCGGACTGATTCAACTAGCCGCCCGGCATACTGTGGCACGTATGCTGGAACGTGATGATTTCAGCAAGCGGCACAAAGGCGGGCAACCCATTGCTATCCACGAATTTTTATACCCATTGATTCAAGGTTACGACTCAGTGGCGATGAAAGCCGATGTGGAGCTGGGAGGTACGGATCAGAAATTTAATCTATTGGTAGGGCGTGAACTGCAAAAACAGTACGGCCAGGAACAGCAAATAGTGCTTACCATGCCGTTGCTGGAAGGGCTGGATGGTGTGCAAAAAATGTCCAAGTCACTGGGGAATTATATCGGCATTAATGAACCGGCAGAGGAAATGTTCGGTAAACTCATGTCAATATCCGATGAACTCATGTGGCGCTATTTTGAGCTGCTTAGCTTCCGGCCCATGAATGAGATTACAGATTTCAAACAACAGGTCGAAGATGGAACCAACCCACGGGACATCAAATTCCTGTTATGCGAAGAGATCATTGCCCGTTTTCATAATCAGGCCGCAGCAGATCAAGCCAAAGAATCGTTCATTGCCCGTTTTCAAAAAGGAGCCATGCCGGATGAAATGCCGGAAATTGAACTGCCTGCCCCGGAAGGAAAACTTGCCGTTGCCAATTTGCTGAAACAGGCTGATTTGGTGAAAAGCACTTCTGATGCCATACGCATGATCAAACAAGGCGCGGTGCGTATTGATGGCGAGCGTATTGAGAACAACAAACTTGCCATTGCTGCGGGTACACAGCATGTTTATCAAGTGGGTAAACGTCGTTTTGCACGAGTCAGTGTAGTTTGATTGCCATGTAGTGGTGTGTTGTAAGCGCAAGAGCCACCGCCATCCTGGCCGACCTTGCAGTGGCTAATTTGGAAGAACAGGGTATTAACCCACGAGGGTGGAACACCCTGAAAACGCTGATGATGAATGCCGTTTCGGCTATAATAACAATTCCGAAGAGGGCTGATGCGTGTTATGCATTTTTTTCCCAGGGATTGTAAAGCTCCACTGAACTTTGCTGCATGTCCGTGATATTCCTTGTAACGACAACACAGTTATTTACCAAGCCTGAAGCAGCGATTAAACCATCAATGGTGGGAAGCGGCTTAAACCACTAATAAACAGGTTATTTATCAAAATGTTAATGCATTTTCGAAGTGGTCAACTGCGGAATTTGGGTTAACCGTTTTTTGTGCTTGTTCGATGGTTGAGCTTCGCCTCTTAAACATGGCTGAAAATGCATTGCCAATTTCCCAATGAGCAGACATTGGCCACACAACGAACAACCCGTTGTCATATTCTTACTTGAGGACTACGAGTTACTCGAAGAAACAGCATACCTTCTTCGTAGCCCAAACAATATGAAAAGACTCATTGAGTCAATCTCCGAGCTTGAAAAGGGGAGGGGTGACTCCAGCAGGGAATGAAGTGAGTGAGCCTTATTTTTGCTGCTCATGCATGGGGTGATTATCGCTATTGGCAGAAAACTGATAGAAAAATGGTTAAGCGCATCAACTTACTTATTAAGGACATCAAGCGATCACTTTTTGACGGAATTGGAAAACCGGAACCACTTAAGCATGCGTTATCAGGATATTGGTCCAGGCGAATAAATGATGAACATAGGATAATTTATGAAGTAGATTCAGGATCACACTATAATATTTCTCAGCTACGATATCATTATTAACATTGTAGCATAATGCTTAATGGGCCCTTGTTTTACCCCTTTGTTTGTAGTTCGATTAAGCCTTTATGCATAATTGAGCGATAAGGTTGGACATGCAGCGCAGATTTATTTTGGCGTGACTGCCAAAGGTCATAAGCATTCTGAAGACGAAGCCAATGGTCAGCAGACGGTTTTTTAAACACCAGCTCTAAACGTAACGCCATTTCTGGAGTTATTGCACCTCGGCCATTTAGTATTTTTGAAAGTGTTTTACGACTAACATTTAAATGCTCTGATACATCTGTAATGGTGAGTTCTAAAGGGGTTATTACCAGCCCTTTTAGAATTTCACCTGGGTGTGCTGGATTGTGCATGCTCATTAGTGATAATCCTCATAATTGACTATTTCCACATCTCGACCTATAAATCGAAATGTTACTCTCCAATTACCGCTGACAGAAACTGACCATATATTTTTCCGGCTGCCTTTTAGCTCGTGTAGCCGTAGGCCGGGTAAATCCATATCCTGTGGGCTTTCAGCTTGATCCAGGTTGGTGAGTATTAATTTTAACCGTTTAGCATGTTTTGCTTGAATGCCAGAGGATTTGCCAGTTTTGTAAAAACGCTGCAATCCCTTATGTGTAAAACTGGTTATCATAGCGCTTAATTGTAACCTAAAAGGTTACGTTGTCAAGTGTGAGTGTTTTTCAGGGCTGTCGCAGTAGGGGCGCCGGTTACCCGACAGATTTCTGCGCGCGATTTTTCCGCACAGGGCTCTTCATGCATACTCACTCGCGCAAGCCCCTGATTCTCTAGGCGAATAAATGACGAACATAGAATAATTTAAAAAGTAGATTCAGGGTCACTTTATATCTATCAGCTACGATACCGCTATTGATATTTTCACATAACGCTTAATGTGATCCTCGCTTAAAGGGCTCAGCCTCCTTATTCTTGACCCTTTAGTCTGCTATTTTTATCCACAACCACCGCAACCACCACAACCATCATTATGATTTTTACTTCTATTTTTATGACTATTTACAGTTAAATTTTCTTCAGAATCTATACTAACAGGTAGCATCATCATCCCTAATCCCACAAATGCGCCATTTATACATCTCAAAGAGTTTTTAGCATCCAGGGTATTGTTATCTGTTGAGTCATTCACACTTTCCACACTGAACTCGTTGCTATCCGGTATATTCAGTGTTGAATCAATGGAAAACAGTATAGGTAAACAATGGGGGGTTCTAGGATTAATGTTTTCCGCATTGCATGAATAGATCCATGTACGCAGAAGACTTTCTCGCATATACTGAAGATCCATCTCCCCTGAAAAAGGATTATGATGAAAATAATACCCAAATACTTGCTCGCAAAATTCATGGTAATCTTTGGTATGTAAAATAAACTCATGCCATGAAACATCTACAACCTTAGAAGGCATTGAAAAAAGTTGATCCCTGTAAAATATTTTAATTTCGAAATAATGCTTTAACTCTTGTTTTACAAGCATTAAATCATCTTCCGATAAATTTGGATATATGGATAATATTTTTTTATCCAGGTTTTCTGGAAATTGATAATTGGCTAAAAATATTTTTTTATTTCTGTCTGTCGTAAAAACACCCGGCTTAGAAACACTGGACTTCAAAAAATTATAGAGCACCAACGCGCCAATAATAAAAAATATTAAATTCACAGAAGTCACAGAATTGATAGTATTCAGAGCACAAGACCCCATTATCATCATAATGAAAATCAACAACACTTTGCTCATATAAACTCTCCTTCATTATTTTATAAGGGGGTTTAGGGGGCGGTGTTTTTCAAGCTAGTTGGCACTATTTCTCTCTTTCTAACTCAAAACTTTCGCCTCAACATTCTGCGGTTCATCGGGGTTCAGCATAACTACCCCGACAGGCCTGCAATTCCTCACAGATTTAGATCAGCGGTTTGGTGTTGCCGCTTTCGCACTTTCCAGTACGCGCTGACGTTTCGCTAAAATCTCACCGTCTTTTTGTGCATGTCGCTCCGCAGGAGTGACGAAGTTGAGCTTGCTGTGTTTATGCACACCATTGTACCAGCTAACAAACTTATCCACCCAGTTACGCGCCTCGGCAATATCCTTAAAGCCTGATGACGGCCAATCTGGACGGTATTTTAGCGTTTTGAATAATGCCTCTGAGCAGGGATTGTCATTGCTGACTCGCGGGCGACTGTAAGATGACTGTACGCCGAGTTCATCCAGCTTTGCTCGCATCGTCTGCGCCTTCATGGGCGCACCGTTATCTGAGTGTAGCACTAGCGGGCGGTTAAAACATTGCTCGCGCAACATGCAGCGCTGTATCAGTTGAGCGGCCAGTTCGCCGCACTCTTTGTCATGCACTTCGTAACCGACGATTTTTCGGCTGAAGATGTCCTCGAACATGTACAGGTAGTAATACTGGCCTTTCACTGGCGAAGCGAGGTAGGTAATGTCCCAAGACCACACTTGGTTTGGCTCCATGGCTGCAAAGCTGGTGGGCTTAAACCGCTTCTTCGGCGCTTGGCTGCGGCCGCGATGATTGAGTTGCTTATGCGCTTTCAAAACACGATAAAAGCTGGCCTCAGAGGCCAAATAAATCCCTTGGTCTAGCAGGCTCGGGACGATTTGTGTCGGCGGTAAGCTCGCGTACTGTTCTTCGTTGCAGACATCCAGAATAGCCTGTTTCTCCACATCACTCAGCTTGTGTGCAGGTTCGGGCTTTTTCGCCTGAGGTCGTTTATCCACCTGTACCTTTCCGCGCTGAAACCAGCGTCGATAACTGCGAAGACTCAGCCCCGCTTCCCGACAGGCCGCGCCCACGCGAGAACCATTGGCCTGTGCTTCTTGGATCAGATCTACCAGTTCCGTGCGCTCCAGGGCCGAGGTTAAACTTCCTCGTCGTCTTCCCCCAAGAGCGTATTGAGCTTTTTTCTGAGCACCAGTAACGCCGCCGTCTCCGCCAGTGCTTTCTCTTTTCTGCGCAGATCCCTCTTCAGATACTTAATTTCAGCACGGTCTGATTTGGCTTGTTTCTTAGCCGCTTGCGCTTGCTCTCGGCTACTCTGGAAGCCGCATAAGCACTGATCCCTCCACGCTTTAACCTGTTCCACATACAGGCCTTTCTCTCGGCAATATTGACTGAGTTCTGACTCAGGCATCGGGGCTGTTTCAATCACAATGGCCAGCTTAGCATCAGCTGGCCATTGCTCTGTTGTAGAGGCTTTACCGGGCACGGGCAATCCTGATTGTTTGGCTTTGGTGCGCCAATTATAGAGGGTTTGTTCCGATACGCCTTCTTCTCTAGCAACCTCGGCCACCGTCATATTCACTGGTGGTAATAGTTTATTCAGGATCGCTGCCTTTCGCTCGCTTGTATAACGGGCCATAGTTTATTCACTTTCCGCCCCAGTGTTTTTGATTTTAAGGGGTGACAACTAGCCTGACACAGGGGGGTAACCCACCAATAACAATTTTTATCCAGTATGTCACTTCGTTATACAATGAACCTTACGTGTAGCTAAACGGCACGTTTTTCAGTGTCCGCTTGAGATTTTTGTTACGCTAATTTTTTTAAGGAATAAGTACAAAAACACCAATGTGAAAATTCCTGTTGCTATAAAGCCAAATAGAGTATAAGTCATTATATGATTAGCATTTTCCATTCTCTGTTCTTCATGTAAAAATGGTGTTGCTAATGTATTATAACTTAAGATAAATACCGTAAAATTTAATGCAATATTAATTAAACCAACGACACAGTAGATAATAATATTTTTCATTTCATTCTCTTATTAGTTAATATTCCAAAACCAAATCTCCTTACTCTTATTTAAATCTGAAACTATTCCGAGAAACTCAACAAGTGAGCGGTAAAACATTGAACTACTTGAAATCTCGTTTGAATTCCATAAATCAATATGGTCGCCACTACGGTTTTCAAAAGATTCTTTACCGCGTTGCCAGTAATCTTTAAAAAAAATTACTCCGGTGCGTCCTTTTAGAGCTACCTGAAATGCACCGGTATTTATTTTTTCCATATTATCAAATCCAGGCGGGCGTCGCCTATTTAATGAATTTGCGAGATCGTCCGCAAGTAAAATATGTTTTTTCCCCGAATGAGACCAACATCTATTTCCGGAAAATGACGATATATCAATGCTAGAACGTATAAAGCATTCGCTCATCATAATGGCGCAATAATCACTAAATGGCTTATTACTACTTGATTGCTTATTTGTACACATTGATTTCATTTTTTCTTTATCTGGATAGTTTTTCCACATTGTTTCAAATTTGGTCATTTTAACCCCTTCTTTAAACCCTGAGCTTACAGATGTTTATCTAAACCCAAGCATAACAGTTAATGAACCCCCAAAACGGGATAGAAATAATAAGACACCCATCAATCAATTGACATCCTGAGTGATCCTCTTTAGATTACGAATCAGACTAAATCAGACTATTCAATACAGGAAAAAGCAGGAGGCACGGATGCCAACACCCCGTAAAAATCAGG
>Ga0316209_1000132_pt1 | contig 149550 bp, 131 predicted proteins | sample 6monopyrite_MG_FD_204945 | JGI IMG/M metagenome (GOLD analysis project Ga0316209, IMG submission 204945) | Microbial mat bacterial communities from mineral coupon in-situ incubated in ocean water Damariscotta River, Maine, United States -... | ecosystem: Environmental > Aquatic > Marine >... | reverse complement strand
TTTTGACATCTTTGGCCAGTTCTTCGGCCATGGCTTGTAGCTTTTTGTGATTCATTATATTACTCATTATTTTACCTTCGGTTAGGTTACTGATAATGAGCAGTTACACAATTGTTTTTACAGCCTCTCTTAACGACCCATCAACAAGCCAGATGTTTTCATCTGTCGTTGGTTACCATTCACAATTTCGCTAACTTTAGCAAAATGCGCCCTACTCCTGCCTCCTTGAAAGCCACTATAGGCCACTCATATTAAGCAACAGCAATTTAAATTATTCAGCTTGCGCCACCTTCACATCCATCGCACAACGAAAACCGAGGTCTTCATGTTGTGACTCTGGTTTGAGGTTATAACGGTACGCGCCACGCTGAAATAACTTTAAGGCATAGTGCCCCTCGCCACCCCATGCGGCACCTTTCACGACCTTATAATGCTCACCAAAGTCCTTGCTGGTATAATCTGATTCTGGATAAGATTGATACCAGTCGGCAGTCCATTCCGAGACATTACCACTCATATCTAATACCCCAAACGGTGAAACATCCCCCTGGTATGAGCCGACTGGCGCAACCCCGTCATCCCATAACTCTTCACCTGTATTGCTCTGCCCATATGCCCACTGATTACCCCACGCAAATTCAAATCCATCTTTGCCGCGAATCGATTTTTCCCACTCGGCCTCTGTTGGCAATCGTTTGCCACGCCATTCGCAATAGGCCTTCGCATCATGCCAATTAACATACACGACTGGCAACCAGTCCATATATGCGAGGCGCTTATCGATCACATCCAGCAATGCAGGTTTGGTCATCTCTCGCGTATCGATATCAAGACGAAATACTTTTACGGCGAGGCGTCGCAATTTTTCAACGGGGACGGCGGCGAGCTTATCGCGGCGCAAACTTAATATATAGCCATTCGTCACCCAATACTGAAGCGGCTTATATTTTCCCTGCCCCACAAACTCACGAAATTGGCCATTTGTAACCTCATGCTCATCGATATAAAAATCATTCAGAAACACCGAGTGCTCTGGGTGCTCATCGAGATACCACGGCTTGGCATTGCCAAATTCACCCGCGCTATTTGTCTCTTCAACCTTGTTACTCCCCCTGATAAATTCACCTGCTGGAATCAACCGCATGTCCTGATCAATGCTGGTGGCCTGCGCCTTGCTCATCGCCCCATTATCAGCCTCGTCTTCAGCCAGAGCAGCATTACAAAGCCCAAGACTTACGCCGATCAACATAATTAACCCGTGCTGCTTCATACCTCATCTCCTGCATCTTTGGCGCAACGAAAGCCAAAACTCTTGTTACGTGTTGTGCGTAAAAAAAATGAACGATTAAATGCCGGCGCGGAGGCACCACATTTGTAAAAACTACAATTCCACCACGAACCACCTTTTAGCGTCTTATAAGTTTCACCATAATTCTCAGTGGGTTTTTTGTTGCCGGGATAAGCTTTGTACCACGATGATGTCCATTCCCAAACGTTACCCGACATATCGTATAGCCCATATGGGCTTTTGCCTTCTTCAAAGGCACCCACCGGGGTGGTGCTACCGTCCTCTTTTAGCGTGTGCCAGCGCTGCGGCATATTGGCGCGCGTGATATCAAATTTATTACCCCATGGATAGACTCTGGCATCATCCCCACGCGCGCCCTTTTCCCACTCTTCCCCCGTTGGCAGGCGCTTACCGGCCCAGGCACAATAGGCCTCGGCGTCATACCAGCTGACGAAAACGACCGGGTGATCTGCATAACCTTCGGGGAAGGTTCGGTTCTCAAAATGACGTGGCGACTTTCGACTGGTCGCATCGATAAACTGTTTGTACTGTAGATTGGTCACTTCATATTGATCCATAAAATAGTCTTTCAACATTACTTTATGTGCAGGCCCCTCATCCGGTAAACGCCCATCTGAACCCATCGTAAATTCTCCCGCGGGAATCAACACCATTTCATTCGGCGCCTTGCCGATACGCGTCCCTTCGTACGTTGTAGGCAAGTGCATGCCAGGAGCGAACTGCCCCGCTTTTGTCATCTTCAACAGATCGATTTCTGCATGATGCTCATTGCCAACCTTCATCAACCCCTCTTCTGACCTGCTGGCGGCGTGGCAACTGACGCACCCTTCCAGTGTTGCGCGCTTTACCGCGGGATGAATCATCTCTGTGTGACAACTTTGACACCCTTCGTTTTCAGGACGAACGCTTCCACCCTGCACATAAAAAGGCGACAGGAGTGAAATGGCCATTATCGCCACCCTCATTCCAGCCGTTACTAAGCCCCCGCTCATCTTCAATAACACACTAACCGTCCTCCGGGGTGGCATCACCACCTGTAATGTTTAAAGATTTAACGCCAGAATAGGCCAATAAAGCCCTCATATTCCGCTGCGGCTATAAACCACATGGATTATGTCAGAATAACCGAGCAATATAGTCGATATTATCGATGCTAATTAAATCTGCTATTGGGTCATATTTCAAGGCATGGTTGTCACTCACTAACATCCAACGTCTTATCTGCTAAACGAGCCGAGCTTCTAATCAATCTGTGAGTTCAGTCACATTTTCGGCTTTTTCAATCCAAGCCAAGCTAAACCTGACTGGCCCACACTTGACACTCGCAATCGACCATGGCATAAAAGAGCGCTGGTAATACTCACCATGTGTGAGACGATTGCTTCGTCCCCCACTTTTTGGGTTTCTGGTAAAGTGAAATTCATTTGCCGGGGGGGTGTTACAGATTTTCAGAGGGGAAGGTCTGTAACTGTTGTATCCATAAAATACCCTTTAATGAGGAGATTAAAGTATGAAAGCACGTTGGTTAAGCGTTCCTGCCGCTGCTCTCTTAATGCTGGGCTCAAGTCAGGCTTTTGCTGACCTGGATCTTGCTAAGAAGAGTGGTTGTCTAGCATGTCACAGTGTAGAAAAGAAAGTTGTTGGCCCAGCATGGAAAGATGTTGCTGCCAAATATAAAGGTGACGGCGCTGCAAAAGCAGATCTAGTTGCTAAAGTTAAAAAAGGTGGTAAAGGTAACTGGACTGAGGTTACCGGTGGCGTTCCAATGCCTCCATACTCACCACGTGTCGCCGATGCTGACATCGATACACTGGTAGACTTCATTCTGGCTCTGTAGTACAGGGCTAAGAAATTGAAGTAAAAAGGCCAGTCTTTATGACTGGCTTTTTTTCGCCTAATATTTAATTACCATCACGAAAATATCCCTCATCCAGACCATAAACACCTACTTACCTTTTTTGGTGATAAAATAGCTTCAGTCACAAAAAAGACACTAGCAGCAAGGTAATTCTGATGCCCCCAAAACAATTTTTTCCGGCCGTGATGGCATTCTCCGGCAATGATCCGACCGGTGGCGCAGGGATTCAAGCTGATATCGAAGCCCTCGCCAGCATGGGATGTCATGCGACCCCGGTGATCACATCACTCACCATTCAGGATACGCAGGATATTCAGGGTTACGTCCCCATCGATGCCAGCCTGCTGGTGCAACAAGCGCGTGCGGTGCTCGAAGACATACCCATCGCGGCCTTTAAAATCGGTATGCTCGGCAGCATCGAGGTAATTGAAGCCGTGCATAGTATTCTCATCGATTATGCCAATATCCCGGTGGTGCTCGACCCCGTGCTGATCGCGGGCGGCGGCAGCGAGATTGCCGATGAAGAGATGGTTGATGCCATCGCCACACTCCTACTCCCACAAACGACCATTCTCACCCCGAATAGCATTGAAGCGCGCCTGCTCGCCCACGAAGCAGACTCATTAGAGGCATGCGCGCAGGAACTACTCGAAATGGGATGCGAATATGTACTGGTGACCGGCACCCACGAAGCCACCACGAATGTCACCAATACGCTTTACGGCAATCGTCGCCAGCTGGAATCCTTCACCTGGGACCGCCTGCCTGAGAGCTATCACGGCTCCGGCTGTACCCTCGCATCAGCCATCGCGGGCCTGCTCGCACAGGGCATGGATCCACTCTCCGCCGTGCATGAAGCACAGGAATACACCTGGGAATCGCTCCGTGCCGGTTATCGCCTCGGCATGGGCCAGCACCTGCCGAATCGACTATTCTGGGCCCGTGACGAGACTGAAGCATCCAACGACGATGAAGATGATGATGAAAGCGAACAGCCGTGATGAAGTCAACCGCCACTATCGCGGGCTTTACGCCATCACGCATGAAGTCGCGCAATACAGCCCAGCGGCGTTGTGCGATCAAGTAACCGCTGCGATCCGTGGCGGTGCGCGTATAATCCAGTATCGGCACAAAGCACTTAACGCCACGCTGCGCGATCAACAGGCACGCGCCCTGCTTCGCTGCTGTCGTGACCATGCTGTGCCACTGATTATCAATGATGATGTCGCGCTGGCCGCCGCCATCGGTGCCGACGGCGTCCACCTTGGGGGGGATGACATGGATCTGTCCACGGCACGAGCACAATTGGGGGAAGAGGCAATCATCGGCACCTCCTGTTACAATTCAATCGAATTAGCCATTGATGCACAACTGCATGGCGCGAATTATGTCGCCTTTGGGCGCTTCTTCGCATCGAACACGAAACCGCTGGCGATTACCGCTCACCTAACGTTACTGCGCGAGGCGAAGCAACAACTAAAAATACCGATCGTCGCAATTGGTGGCATCACGCCCGCCAACGGCAAAACCCTGCTCGATGCGGGCGCTGACATGCTAGCCGCAATCAACGGCGTATTTGCACCACCGGACATCCGCGCCGCAGCACAGCAATATACACAACTTTTCACACCGACAGACGCCCAAACAGCATAATAAACATTATTGAAGGAAGTAGCGATGACCCGTTCACACGATCTTTTTACACAGGCCAAACAGCATATTCCAGGCGGTGTTAACTCGCCAGTCCGCGCCTTTAACGGCGTCGGTGGCGAACCACTCTTTCTAAAGCGTGGCGAAGGCCCTTATGTCTTTGACGAAGACGACAATAAATATATCGACTATGTCTCGTCGTGGGGACCGATGATCCTTGGCCACGCCCACCCTGCTGTAACCAAAGCCGTTAAAGCTGCCGTCGACAACAGCCTCGGTTTTGGCGCGCCCACAGTCATCGAGACCATGATGGCCGACAAGGTGTGCGAGCTAGTACCCTCGATTGAGATGGTACGCATGGTCAGCTCCGGTACCGAAGCGACGATGAGCGCAATCCGACTCGCACGCGGCTTCACCGGGCGCGATAAGATCGTTAAGTTCGAAGGCTGCTACCACGGCCACTCCGACTCCTTATTAGTGAAAGCCGGTTCCGGTGCGCTGACCCTCGGCATCCCGACCTCGCCGGGCGTGCCTGCGTCACTGGCTGAACACACCATCACGCTTGATTTCAACAACATCGAACAGGTGCGTGAGTCCTTTGCCCAGATCGGTGAACAGGTCGCCTGTATCATTGTTGAACCGGTGGCCGGTAACATGAACTGTATCCCACCCGTGCCCGGCTTCCTCGAAGGGTTGCGCGAAGTGTGCGATCAATACGGCACGGTACTGATCTTCGATGAGGTGATGACTGGTTTTCGCGTCGCGCTCGGCGGGGCGCAACAACACTACGGCATCACCCCAGACATGACCACACTGGGTAAAGTGATCGGCGGCGGTCTTGCGGTCGGTGCCTTTGGCGGCAGACGTGACATCATGGAGCAGCTCGCGCCACTTGGCCCGGTCTATCAGGCCGGCACGCTATCCGGCAACCCTATCGCGATGGCGGCCGGTTTTGCCACCCTCACTGAAATTGAAAAATCCGGGTTCTATGATGAACTGACATCCAATACCCAGCACCTGGTCGAAGGCATGCTGACACGCGCCAAAGCCTTCGATATCCCAATGAGCGCCAACACCGTCGGCGGCATGTTCGGTTTCTTTTTTACCGAGGAAAAACAGGTCACCAGCTTCAAACAGGTCACTGAATGTAATGTGGAACGCTTCAAGAAGTTTTTCCATGCGATGCTGGAAGAGGGTGTCTACCTTGCACCATCGGCATATGAAGCGGGCTTTGTCTCAGCAGCGCATAGTCATCGTGATATCAAGCGTACACTGATCTCAGCTGAAAATATTTTTTCGAAACTCTAAACCTCAATTCATACGCAGGCCTGTCAAGGACGACACTTCAGCATGCAACAAACGGGGCTCGCTCATGTCACCACTACAGCGTAATCTCGACAGCATAACTAAAGTGCCCTTTAAAAAATCACGGCTATTCTCTGCCGCCGTTGCGGGATTGGTGCTCGCGAGTACCACACAGGCACAGAGCACCCGTATTGAAAACGTAACAGTTTATGCTGGCAAACAGCATGAGGTGACCGTCGACCTTAATGCAGTTGATACGAAGTTTGATGCGACCCATGCCATCCTCACCCCGGGCGGGCCCTATTTAAAGCAACGCCTGCCGCTACATAATGAGGAAGCCTTCGATATTGCGCTGAGTGACCACCACGCCTTTATCGCTGTCGCAAATGATGGGCTGATGGTAATCGATATCTCGCCAGCGGCCACCCCCACGGTGATTGCGCGCCTGAAATTACCACACACGGCAACACAGCTGACCATCATCGCGGATCGTCTCTACATCGCGGGTGACCAACAACTTTCAATCGTTGATATTAGCCAACCTACTGCACCCAAAATCATGGGGCAATATACAACCAGAGTGGCCATCACCACGATCGATGCGCTGGCCAACGGCTTCGCCGTGCTGTTACTAGCCAACAATACACTGCTGGTACTGAACACGGTTGTCGCCAACAAACCACGCCTACTATCGTCAACAGAACTTGACGGAATAAGCCATGCGCTCTCTATGAGTGAATCTCGCATCTACCTTGCGATGGGCGATGCTGGCGTCACCGTGCTTAATAGCAGCGACCCCACTGCCATCACCACCCTCTATCAGTACATCACTACTGGCGCGGCCGTCGATATTAAACAGCATGATGGTACCCTTTATGTCGCCACCACCGGCGGCATTACACTATTTGATATCAAAACCCCCGACCGTTTTGTGTGGCTTGGCAGTCATCAAAAAGTAGGCCACGCGACCCATATTGATGTCGCCGGTGAAAAAGTGATGGTGCTCAATGACGATAACCAGCTTGCCCTGCTCGATGTAGGCATGCCCAATATGCCGTCGATCATTGCCACCTACAATGAACCACAACAGACACAACGCCCACTGACAGCCTTTGCCCAACATGGCAAACGCCTGTTTGCGATTTCGCCACATGAACTACTCGAATACGACTTTGCCACACCACCACCACAGGTCAGCAATGAGGGGCTCGACTTTGGTCAGGGGGTCAACTTCGGCGGGCAACGGCGTGGCTTTATCCGTGACGATATCCTGTATGTTGCCGACTGGTTCTCAGGCATTCATCTTTATGACATCTCAGCGCCGCACCGACCCGTACTGCTGTCGAGCCTTAAAACAAAGGGCTCACCAAAAGGGATTGTGGTACGCGATGACTATGCCTATGTCGCCGATGACGACCACGGCCTGTTGATTGTCGATATCAGTGACGCTAATCAGCCAAAACGCGTTTCGACACTGCAGACGCCGGGGCTTGCCTATATTCCACAACTGCAAGGTGACCTGCTCTATCTTGCCAGCCACCGCGGTGGTTTTCAGATCATCGATATCAGCGAAGCGACCAAACCTAAATTAATCAGTAGCGTCAATACGCCGGGCAAAGCCTGGGGCATTCAAGTTAACGATAAGCTCACTTTTATTGCTGATGATGAAGCAGGACTGCTGATCTTTGATACAAGCCAGCCAGCAGCACCGAAACAGATTGGCCAGTTCATGCCCGGTGGGGCTGCCGAAGATGTGTTGATCGACGGCAAGTATGCCTTCGTTAGCTTTTTCGATAATGGTGTCTATATTGTGGATATTAGTGATCCGGCTAATCCTGCCGCGATCAGCCACGTGCCAACTCCGGGGAATGCACGCGGGATTGAACGTAAAGGGAATCATCTTTATATTGCCGACTGGCTTGCGGGCATACAAGTCATCGACATTAGCGAACCGATGCAACCACGTATTGTGGGTAGTTTTGATACCGAAGGCGCGGCCTGGGGACTGCGGCTTAAAGATGAGCACGCCTATGTTTTTGATTGGTGGGGCGGCCTTAGCGTGATCGATATTCAACATCCACAACGCCCCACACTGATCGGTCGTTACCTTGGCAATGACCCAATACAACAGATCGCGACACGCGATAAGTTTCTCTTCGCGGCAAGCGGTCGAGATGGGCTACAGATCTTTGATATCAATAACCCACTTAATCCAACCTGGTTTACGGGTGTCAATCTCGAAAGCGCGGCGCTTAGCGTGATTATCAATCACCACTACGCCTATATTGCGCAGGATAATCAATATATTTCTATCATCGATATATCGAATCCATTCCAGGCAGAGTTAGTGAAACAGATCAAACTTGGGCATAACGCCGATATTATTCGCGTTGGCAAAGATCAGCTCTATGTCGCTGAACGCGGTAATGCCGTCACCGTCATCGACATTACAAAACCACAGGCACCGCTGATTCGCACCACTTATCATGTGGGCTTGATCGATCTGTGGAATGATGACAACACGCTCTTTCTAGCCACGGATGAACAACGAATTGAAATTATCGACAGTAGTAATCCCGCGCGGCCACAACGATTGCATTCATTTCAACTTGCGGCTAACGCGCAATTATTACGCAGTCAAAAGGAGATGCTTTATCTCTATCTGCCCAATGAAGCAATCTTAATGATCAATATTCAGAACCCATCAGCACCACGGGTAGTCGGAAAAATTCCCGTCGCTACGCGTCTCAGTGATTTTCATATTGAAGGGACATCACTCTTTGCTGCGATGGATGGACGCTATCTTTATCAATATGACATCAGTCAGCCGCAGCAATGGCAACTGGTGAATCGCTACCATACGGCTACCCATATTGAGCGTTTCGATCTGCATAAGGGTGTCCTCTATTTCGCCGGCAGCGCCAACATCATTGCACTGCAACCCCTGCCGACGCTTGATATTACGATGAATGCCACCACGCCACAGCTCAGCACGACACTGCCCAAAGAAATGCCGCTGGGCGGCTATCATCTAATCATGTCAGATGACGCTAACAATACAACAACGTTATTCAATGCTATTCAGCTTGAAATGAAACCGTTTGGCCAAAACAGCCTTTCACTACCGAAGTGATTAACATGATCGCTCAGTATTACGGGTGACTTAGTTTACACCGCTCAATCAATTATAAACGGAGTCACAATGCACGCAAAAAAAGGGGTTACCACACAAATTCTCATCTGGATGTGTGCCGGATTAATACTTGGCAGTCTGATCAACGCTTTTGCCGGTGAGATTGCTTTTATTCAAGACTACTTCGTTAATGGTTTATTTCATGTCGTTGGTGCGTTGTTTATTAATTTATTAAAAATGTTAGTCGTGCCACTCGTCACCTTTTCACTCATCTGCGGTGTTTGTGGGCTGGGCGATATTAATAAGCTCGGCCGCGTTGGATTAAAGGCCTTTTTACTTTTTCTATTGACCACCGCACTCGCCATTACCCTGGCTATCACCGTCGCATCACTGGTCGGCCCCGGTCAGGGATTTGAATTAAGTGATGCCAATACCAGTACCTTTACAGCACCTGTCGCACCGCCGCTCACACAAGTATTGATCAATCTGGTGCCAAGTAACCCAGTCGCCGCGTACGCTAATGCCAATATGTTGCAGATCATTTTCTTTACTATCCTATTTGCCGTCTGTATTTTATTAGTGGGCGAAAAAGCACGTCCAATCGCTGATGCGGCTGAACGACTGAACGATGTCATGATGAAAGTGGTCACGGTCGTAATGCACATCGCCCCGTATGGCGTGTTTGCATTGATGGCGAAAACATTTTCATTGCAGGGACTCAGCCTGATTCTGCCGATGATCAGTTATTTTGCGGTTGTCGCAGTCGTCTTATTGCTTCATGCTGGCGGCACGTTAATGCTTCTTTTTAAACTCTTTTCAAAACTTAATCCATGGGTGTTCTTGCGCAAAATGCGCACCGCGCAAATCTTTGCTTTCAGTACTTCAAGCTCAAATGCCACTATCCCCGTCACACTGCATAGCGTTGAAAAGCGGCTCGGGGTGGATAATGCGACAGCTTCGTTTGTTGTTCCCTTTGGTGCGACGATTAACATGGATGGCACCGCCATCATGCAGGGTGTTGCTACGGTCTTTATCGCCAATGTCTATGGGATAGACCTTGGGCTCAGCGGTTATCTTACCGTTATCGGGATGGCAGTACTCGCCTCAATCGGCACAGCGGGTGTGCCCGGGGTTGGTTTAATTATGCTCGCGATGGTGCTAAATCAGGTCGGCCTGCCGGTAGAAGGGATTGCGTTAATCATGGGCGTTGACCGCTTACTCGATATGATGCGCACTGCGGTCAACGTCACAGGCGATGCTGCGATCACCACGATTGTCGCCAAATCTGAAAATAGTATCTCAATTGATACCTTCAATGATCCTAACGCTGGCCATGTCGATGAGGTGCAATTGCCACATCAAAACAAGAATGATACCGCCTCATGAGACTTACTTTAGAAACGACTGCTTATGGACTGCATTGAACGGAGTAGCTTCAGCCCTTTGACCTCATTTGAACAATGGCACTATGTAACAAAGTCGCATACATATTTTAATCAATAACGTACGCTGTTTTTATATTGATCATGTCTCTATCGCCACTCTCAGACAGGTTAGGAGGTGTATGATGAAAACAAAAGTTTGTGAAAGTTGTGATTATGTTGGCAAACCCAAACCGGATGAGTACAGCAGCTTTTCGATTGATGCCATGCTCTGGCTTGCATGGATGGATTGCCGTTACCACTGGTATCTTCCAGTTATTTTGGTTGCGCCAGTCTTCTCACTAATTCATATCGCAAAGTTCCAGTTAATCAAGCACCCAAAATGTTAGTTTACACAGCCATGCCGGTGAAGAAATTATGCGGGATGATCTTCCAAGCAACACCACGCCACTGATCCGACAATGTGCCGCCTCTTAACGAGTGGTCATTTGCCACTTCGTGGCTTAAGCCTCGCCTAGTCAGGAGGCCTTGTCGACACCATTGATGGGCGCTGTGAAAGCGCTTCATACCACATAGCTAAATCATCGTGGCCAGTACGCCATGCCAATAATGATAGTCTAAAATCAAGATAGCCCAAGGCAGCCCCCAGAGTGATGTGCGCCATACATATCTTATCCGTCAATGTTTGAATATACAGTTCTGCCTGTTTAACTGCGCTTTTAATGCTGGCTTCCCACCTTACCGTGCTACTGGCCGAGCGAACAGCAACGTCACGTCGACCCTCCATCACAATATTGTATGAAGCATCAATTATCCCGTCTGCCAATGCCTGTATCGTATTCACATGTAAACGAGCATCTCGTCCCAATGGTACAAGTTCACCATTGGTATTTAACCCGTCCAGGTATTCACAAATAACCGGGCTGTCATATACAGCCCGCCCATCATCAAGCACCAATGTCGGAATCTTTCCTAACGGATTGTATCCTTTCAGTTCAACAGCATCATCAAATTGATTACACAAAATATATTCAACTTGCGAATCAAGCCCTTTCTCGAATAACACAATCCGTACTTTACGCGCGTACGGTGATGTATTTGTATAAAATAATTTCATCATTCTTAATCTGTCCTCGCATTTTTTAAAATTATTTAATTAATATAAATATCAAATATTTACCGGTATTTTTTGTATTTTATAAATAGTCAATCGTACTGATACTAATTAATGGTTGGGATTTCCTGGCTATCGCCGCTATCTAGAGAATGCATTTCAAACATCATTCTGTCTTTTTAGCTACATTTAACATTATCAATAAACTATAAATGACCTCAACAATCTCTTCAGAACTACCCGAGAATAACCTTAAACATAAGCGCTCCTACTCGCGCTATGCTATCAATATTAAAGGAAAATGTTGTTCACAGGATAATCAGTGTGTAGTCGTTGAAATCAAAGACTTTTGCTTGGGCGGCATGTTTCTTATGTACTCTCCTGAGCCAGCGGCAGGTGATACTACACACTTAAGTCCTAGCATCGGTAATACTGTCGAAATCTATTTTGACCTCCCAGGTACATCCTCCAAGGACATCCGTTTCAGTGCCTCTGTTGTCCGCTCCGACCGTAATAGTCTTGGTGTTTCTTTTAAAAATGCAAAATCAAGTCATTTACAGCGCGTACTCCAGTATGTCAAGCACCTGCAATCTAACGATCCGCTGACTAATTCCATTCCAGCAACAAATACAAAGATTCCAGGTACAGCACAACTACTCAATGTAATACATAATTATACACTGACTCATCTCAGTCTGATTATAGATATATACCTGTCCAAACAATCTAACATTTTATTAGAAATGGCAGATAAATCGCGCGATCTCAGCGAACAAAGTAACTGTTTTGCAACTCTATGTTTATTTGAAAATGGCTCTCAGGTTTTCAAAAAAACTTTTGAAGATGCTATGAAAGAATTTTTAAGGACTAAACCAGTACAACTTAATTGCGAAATAAATTTAGATGAAAGTGATCTTAAACATAACGAATTTTCACTGGTTGAAAATGATGCCATCGATGACTGGATTGCCCGATCTGATATTAATAGCAAATGTGAAGCGTATCACGCTGATGTGCTTTCAGGTATCGAACAACGTTTATCTCTGCTATATAACTTTAAAATAGGTAAGCAAAATAATCCTATCGGCCCAGAAGCCTTTTCACATGGTTTTCAGTTAGGCATGAAAAGTATTCTTATCAATAGGGCTTCATATCAGGTGTGTTCTAAGATATTCAGAGATGTTCTTAAAAATCAACTCGGTGAACTATACGATAAGGTAAATACATTACTTATTAATAATAATATTTTACCGGAACTCCAATATCAAATTATGAAATCAAAGGGTGAAGTCAAGCCAAAAAATTCTATATCAGAAAATGATAATGCAGACCATCAAGCATCAAAACAAGATGTTGAAACACAAGATTTATATCGCCTGATTTATAATCTTCACTCTATTAAAAATGAACATGATCATAAGCAAACACATAATGACTTTAATGAAGGCCAGGAGCAATTACCTAAATTAAATTCAGAAGAATTTTTTGGTCTATTGTCTGAATTAGCCATCGCCCCCCCTAATTCAAATAAAACTCACGACTTAAAAACGATGAGTTCTATTTCCCTTGAGTTACTAAAAAAATTACAACAATCACCAGAGGGGCAACGTATCGGCTCCCGAGAAGCAGGTATTATGGAAATCACTGGTTCCTTATATGAATCTTTATTCACTGACAACATCATTACTAGTGGCGTTAAAGCATGGTTAGGTGAAGTCGAAATTCCTTTACTAAAGGAGGCTATTAAAGATGACTCAGTCCTTGCTGATAGGTCTCATATTGCCAGACGTTTTATCAACCAACTTTCTCAGTTAGAACTTTATAACGATGATAACCGAGATGTTATTAGTAATTCTGTCAAAACGACCATTGAAGGGTTACTACATCAGGTTGCAGAACAACCCGGCATGGATAAAAAACTCATCACTTCGGTCCTCAGAAAAGTAGACGCCCTGGTCAGGACACAAAACAATGCCTATTCAGACAATCTGCGTGATGTTATAGACCAATGTGAATTGCAACATGAAATTCCAGTTCTAACTTCAAGCATTCCATTACCGGAAATCTATTCAACAGAATCTGATGAATTTCGTGAATGGCGTAAACGTGTTCGCCGTTTAAAGGTTGGTGACTGGGTACTTTTTAATACTGATTCAAAAGAATCTAGTCGTTTTACAATCGCATGGATTTCAAAAAACTATGATCAATATGTATTCGTTAACCTTTTAGGCCGGATGGAAGGCGCGCTCACTATAGATAATCTAGCAGTTCAACTAAATGAAGGATCTTCAATCGTACTAGATAATACTAACGAACCTGCGGTCGACAGAGCGCAGTACAACATGATGCAAAAATTACACAACCAGTTACTCCATGAATCAACCCATGATTCGACTACTGGACTGTTAAATCGTAAAGAGTTCGAGGGCCAACTTCATGAGCAGCTTAACAAGACGTCAGGCGGACATTTTCTGTGCTTTATAGATATTGATTACTTTGATGTCATTAACACCACCTTCGGTCATGAGGTGGGTGACCAGGTCTTAATCGATGTTGCTAATCTATTATCCAATACACTTAATAAACGCGGCGATATAGCTCGCGTTGGGGGTGATCAATTTGCGGTATTACTGCTTGATTGTAATCTATCAGAAGCTAAACAAATTACTATCGATCAACGTAAAGCATTATCTCGTTACCAGCTTGAGCATAAAGAAATAAAAAGTAGCATTACCTTTTCCAGTGGAATTATTTCAATAGATCTAGATAACCAAAACATTTCACGCTTACTTCGAACTGCAGAAGCGGCCTGTAAGCTGGCAAAAGGCAAAGGGATTAATCAAGAACATATCATCGAAACTGATGACAACACGCTCCATGAAAACCAAAAAATACTCATTTGGGCTTCAAAAATAGATGAAAGCCTTACTAATGATACACTACAACTGCGCTACCAACCCATTGTTCCTATTGGTGATGACGGCCTTCAACCACATGCAGAAATTTTACTCGGTGTGACTGATGAACGAGGTAATCTCATTTCACCCGAAAACTTTATACTTGCGGCTGAACGTTATCGACGTATGCCAGAAGTTGATCGCTGGATTGTAAAAAAAGTCTTCGCATTGTTAAAGGATAATCCCTCATTGTTAGAAATAACCGGAGGTGTTGCCATCAACCTATCTGGGCTGTCAATTAATGATGAGAGCTTTATTCCTTTTATTTTAGATCAGGTAGAAAAATCGGGAATTCCAACACACAATCTCTGTTTTGAGGTCACTGAAACAGCAGGCGTTACAAATTTATCCAATGCATCTCAATTTATTAATGAAATTAAACAAACTGGCTGCTCATTCTCGCTGGATGATTTTGGCACTGGGATGTCCTCTTACTCATACCTAAAAAATCTCCCCGTCGATTACATCAAAATCGATGGTTCATTTGTTCGTGACATTGAAAGTAATGACAGTGATCAAGCTGTCGTCAAATCAATTACAGAAATTGGACATTTTATGGGGAAAAAAATAATTGCTGAATGTGTTGAAAAAGAAAGTACAATTAATCTATTACGTGATATTGGCGTAGATTATGCTCAGGGTTGGGCCATCTGTAAACCAAAATTTTTTGGTAAATAAAAAGCATTTTTCATTCATTATTATACGTAATTATCGCTTCTTATTTTTCGTTTTTTATCATGTTCCTTTCTTCTATCTTTATGCTTGGCTCAAAACGACTTTATTCTTAATTTCATTTAAATCAAAATGTTAGTTGTTAATATTAGTTAAAACCACAATTTCCCATCCTACTTTTAAATTTTACTCATTGTACAATTCAATATTAATATATCCTATTGTCCTTTTTTATCATGTGATTTTATTTCTAATCGCGTACAATTAACGCCCATCGGCTTCGTGTGAAATAGGCCCTTAACAATTTAAATCTTTTTTGGAGAAGTAAATATGAGTGAAACATTGGTGGTAATCTCTAAAATCAAAGCCTACATCAAAGAAAAATCTGATGGTATGAGTACCTCTGGAAATTTTGCTACCGCTATTTCCGATGTTATTCGTAGTCGTTGTGATGCAGCCATTGAAAACACCACTAAAGACCGTCGTAAAACAGTCATGGACCGTGACTTTAATAGCGATTCAGGTACTCACGACGCACTCGTCGTCACTTCTAAGCTAAAAGCTTATATTAAAGAAAAATCTGATGGTATGAGTACGGCTGCCAATGTTGTCCCGACCATCTCAGGTATCATCGCAAAACTGTGTGATGAAGCCATTAGTAATGCACAAAATGATCGTCGTAAAACTGTAATGGATCGTGATCTTCCATAAAGCGGGTCGCAACTCTATAACCGGAATCGTCGATTACATGCCTTCATTTGATGTCGTTTCAGAGGTTGACCTTCATGAGGTCAATAACGCAATTGATCAGGCGAATCGAGAGGTCGGGACACGCTTTGATTTCAAGGGAAGCAATGCCCGCTTTGAGCTGAAAGAGAAAGACTCATCAATCATGCTGCATGCACAGAGTACTTTCCAGCTGCAGCAGATGACAAGTATTTTACACAATAAACTTTCCAAACGCGGCATTGATCTTGGATGCCTTAAAACCGAATCGGCTGTGACTCAGGGTAAAGAAGTTCACCAGGAAATCTCTATGCAACAAGGGCTCGACGCCCTGTTTGCAAAGAAACTGGTGAAGCTAACAAAAGAGTCAAAGCTTAAAGTTCAGGCCGCCATTCAAGGTGAAAAGGTGCGCATTACAGGCAAAAAACGCGATGACCTGCAGCAGGCTATCGCGCTCTTTAAAGAATCAGAGCTCGAACTACCGCTACAATACGAAAACTTTCGTGATTAGCATCCATCGGTATGGGTGGATTGTTTTGTTAGTAATTGACTAGCAGACAGTCCACTTTTTTCTCTCATGCTAACCTCGACGCAAACCCATCAGCTTAATGCCAAGATCGAGGCCGATATGCTCCAACTACAGGAGGATATTATTGGGCTTGAGGCGATGACCCAGCCAATTTCACCCGATAACGCCATCGGTCGTCTGAGTCGTATGGATGCAATCAACACAAGAAGTGCTAATCAAACAGCACTCAATGCCGCAAAGATTCGTCTCGCAAAATTAAATCAAACCCTGCCCAGAATCAATAATCCAGAATATGGCGAGTGTGATGAATGCCTGGTAGTGATTCCATTTGCACGGCTCATGCTTGTGCCTGAGAGTCAGTACTGTGTTGCTTGTTCTGACAAGATGGCACCCCTATAAACTGTTCACCACTTTATGACAGACAAAAAAATCCCCGCTATTAAACGGGGGTTGTTAACACCTGATCTAACGAGACAGACTAATCTTTGTGATAAGAAAGTACTCGTTCAACTTCATTCTTAGAACCCAGGATCACTGGTACACGCTGATGCAGTCCAGTCGGCTGAATTTCCATGATGCGCTCACGACCGGTAGATGAAATGCCACCCGCCTGCTCAACAATCATCGACATTGGATTGGCTTCATACATCAGACGCAGTTTACCGGCCATTGCTGGATCTTTGCTGTCTTTTGGATATAAGAAGATACCACCACGGGTCAGGATACGATGTACTTCAGCCACCATCGATGCAACCCAACGCATGTTGAAGTTTTTGTCGCGTGCTTCACCATCAACACCTGCCAGACATTCTTCCACGTAACGCTGAACTGGCGCTTCCCAGAAACGCTGATTAGAAGCGTTGATTGAAAATTCCTGAGTATCTTCTGGAATCTTCATATCTTTCTGAGTCAGGATAAATTCACCCACACTCTGATCTAGGGTAAAGGCGTTAACGCCGTGGCCGGTGGTCATGACCATCATAGTTGATGGACCATACAGCGCGTAACCCGCACAAACCTGCTTGGTGCCTGGCTGCATGAAATCTTCTGCGGTTGGATTTTCAACGCCATCAGCACAGCGCAAGATTGAGAAGATGGTGCCAACAGAGATATTGACGTCGATGTTTGAAGAGCCATCGAGTGGATCAAATACCAGCAGGTATTTACCGCGCGGGTACTTACTCGGAATCTCGTAGATGTCATCCATCTCTTCAGATGCCATAGCCGCCAGATGTCCACCCCAGATATTGGCGTTAATCATCATGTCGTTAGAGATGATGTCGAGTTTCTTTTGGGTTTCGCCCTGAATGTTTTCACTCTCAGCACTACCAAGTACGCCAATCAGGTCGCCCTTGTTAACCGCACCAGAAATTGCCTTACATGAAGTAAAGACGTCATTCAGTAGCGCGGTGAAATCGCCATTGCCGCCAACGCGACGCTGCTCTTCAATAATAAACTGGGTAATCGTTTCACCAATATGCATGGGTGTTTCCTCTTTTACTTAAAAATCAACTGACTTTGCCACTAACCAAAACCCGCGAGGCACTTACCACGCGACGAGGCCAATAAGCAGGAATTCTTCCGGAAACAGCGCGTTTCTACCAGCGCTGAGATTGTTTCGAGGATGCTATTATCCTTTTTTCTGCCCGTAAAATAAAGCAATAGCCCATATTGTTGTCTTTGATCTCGCCAACTCACCCGTTATACTCTTTTTATTCAATCGCTCTCTCATCAGTATTTTTTATTGTCAGCCTTCATTAATTAATTTATCAAAATAAATCAGATAGATAAGGACACCAGATACGTGTTGATCCACCCTAATATTGACCCTGTCGCACTTGACCTTGGCCTGGTAAAAATACACTGGTATGGGATTATGTACCTCATTGCCTTTGCCTCTGCGTGGTGGCTTGGTTCCATTCGTGCCAAAAAACCCGGTGCGCTGCTCAATGTAGAACAAATTAGTGACCTGATTTTCTACGGCGCAATCGGTGTGGTCGCCGGTGGCCGACTCGGCTATATCCTCTTTTATGACCTCGCCAGCCGCCTCGAAGACCCTATTTCAATACTTTATGTCTGGCAAGGCGGTATGTCATTTCACGGCGGACTCATCGGCGTATTACTGGCCATGTGGTTTTTTGGTCGTAAACACGATAAAACCTTTTTCCAGATGACTGATTTCATCGCGCCATTAGTACCATTAGGTCTTTGTGCGGGACGCATCGGAAATTTCATTAATGGTGAGCTGTGGGGGCGCGTTTCTGACCTGCCCTGGGCTATGGCACCACGCGAAGGGATGATGCCGCGCCACCCATCACAACTTTATGAAGCACTCCTTGAAGGCGTACTACTGTTTATAATCCTATGGTTATATTCTACAAAACCACGGCCAACGATGGCTGTCTCGGGCATGTTCCTGCTTTTTTACGGGCTCTTCCGCTCAATCGTTGAGTTTTTCCGAACACCCGATAGTCACATCGGCTTTCTCGCCTTTAATTGGCTTACAATGGGCCAATTGTTATCCGCTCCTATGATCCTCGGTGGGATTGGACTGCTCATCATGGCATATAAAAAACAGACAACTAATCTTTAGCGGGAATTTATCTCAATGCAGCAGTATCTCGACCTGTTACAGCACGTAAAAACACACGGCATTTATAAAGATGACCGTACTGGTACCGGCACCAAAAGCGTCTTTGGCTACCAGATGCGCTTTGACCTCAATGAAGGCTTTCCGCTTGTCACCACAAAAAAATTGCACCTTCGCAGTATCATCCATGAACTGCTTTGGTTTCTCTCTGGTGACACCAATATCCAATACCTGAAAGATAACGGCGTCAAAATATGGGATGAGTGGGCCGATGAGGATGGTAACCTCGGCCCGGTTTATGGTTCACAGTGGCGCTCATGGCCGACCCCAAATGGCGAAAAAATCGACCAGATTTCTAATCTTATTGAACAGATTAAAACCAATCCCGACTCACGTCGCCTAATTATTTCTGCCTGGAATGTCGCCGAGATTGAAAATATGGCACTGCCACCCTGCCACGCCTTTTTCCAGTTTTATGTTGCTGATGGCAAGCTCTCCTGTCAGCTCTATCAGCGTAGCGCTGATATCTTTCTCGGTGTGCCATTCAACATTGCGTCATATGCCGTACTCACCATGATAATTGCTCAGGTAACGGGGCTTAAAGTAGGCGAATTTATCCATACGCTTGGGGATGCCCATCTCTATTCAAACCATTTTGAGCAGGCAGACTTACAATTATCTCGTGTACCCTATCCACTACCAACCATGCATATCAATCCCACGATAAAATCTATCTTTGATTTTCACTTTAAAGACTTTGAGCTAAGTGAATATCAATCACACCCTCATATCAAGGCTCCAGTCGCGGTATAAAACAGTGATGATATCTCTGGTCGCAGCAATGGCATCCAATCGTGTTATTGGTATCGAAAACAGACTGCCGTGGCACCTTCCTGCAGATTTTAAACACTTCAAGTCAGTGACAATGGCTAAACCAATCATCATGGGGCGAAAGACCTTTGAATCAATCGGTCGACCACTGCCTGGCCGCACTAATATCATCATTACGCACAATACGACTTATACTGCCGAAGGTTGTAACGTTGTGAATAGTATTGATGAGGCACTGGCATTGACTCAGTCAGTGCCTGAAGTGATGATTATTGGTGGCGCATCTTTTTATCAGCAGGCGTTGCCGTTTGCGCAACGTATCTATCTAACAATTATTCATCACGCTTTTGAGGGTGATGCCTACTTTGAGACTCTGGATGATGCTCAATGGTGCGAAACTGAACGTATCGATTGTAAGCCTGATGACAAAAACCACTACCCTTATAGTTTCATCACGCTAGAAAGAAAGGCATAAAAAAGGGGCTTAAAGCCCCTTTTTACATCCGTAATCATTAATTAATGATATCAGTGAATACGGCCTTCCCCATGTTTCTGCTCTGCGGCATCAACCAATAATTCAGCAGGTATTTCATCATGCGGCTTTGCCACTTCATCAGCAACAGCTTCCCGTTTCACCGTACCCGAATCAACTTTTATCGACTCACTCTCATTGTCAATTCCATTCGCCGCAATCACCACTTTTTCTACGACTTCATCATTGGCAGCGGCATTATTTGTACTAACATCATTTGATGCCACTTCTGCTGTTGTAGTCGGCTCCACCACTTCCTCAGCCTGCGCTTCAAGTGCCTCTTTACTATTCATAGATTCTAATTGCAGCGCCCCGCTACACAATGTTTGAGCGCCACCGGCAAGATGTGTGTGAACATTGCGATAGTTATCGGTCATTGTATTCACAAGCTCTGCTGTCTTTGTAAAATGTTGTGTGACTTCTGCTTTATAGGTTTCGTACTCTGACTGTACCTGTTCAAGCGAGTCTTTTAGCTTCTGTGCTTGCTGATAAGGTGCATTGGTGGCTCTACCAAATAGTAGCCCACAAACCACCCCTAAAATCAGACAAAATATTGCTACGAGTGCTGCTGTCATATTCCCTTCCCCCCAAAGTAAATCGACGCAAAAATGAAGCATAAGTGCAAGTGTGCCGGTGGTCAAGCAAAGACACACTAATCAAAAAAACTGCCTTATTTTAGCGCTCATAAAGATAAGCCTTTTAAAAAATAAAAGGCCCGCGTTTAATCTTATAAAAGTGAGGATTACTAGTCAGTTACACATCAAGATTAGCAACTGACAGTGCATGTTTTTCAATAAACTCACGACGCGGCTCAACGTTATCGCCCATTAACGTCGTAAAAATCTCGTCGGCCGCCACAACATCTTCGATTTTCACCTGTAACAAACGTCGCGTTGTTGAATCCATGGTGGTTTCCCACAACTGATCAGGGTTCATTTCACCCAGCCCTTTGTAGCGTTGAATCTGCTGACCGCGTTTCGCATCAACCATTAACCACTGATAAACTTCTTTAAAACTATGAACTTCCTGTTGACGCTCACCACGGCTAATCGTAGCCCCTTCGCCAACCAGGCCGATTAATTTTTCACCCAGCTCTGCCATCATGCGGTACTCAGCTGAATCAAAAAACTCACTATTGAGTGTGCGGACAGTGGCAACACCATGGGCATACTCGCTAATATCCGCCTTCCATGACAAGTCATCATCATCCTGGCTCAGTGTGATCTCATAACGCTCAGTTGTTGCATCATTATTGTTAAGCCGTAATGAAAGCTCATCAAACCAGCACTTCACCGCCTCTGTATCTAATAATGTGTCACCTTGGAGCGCTTCCATGTAGAGAATTTTGTCCAGTACACGCGGACTAATTCTTTTTGACATACGGTGAATGGTATTCAGCACAGTCATGTAGCGCTGTGCTAAGTCCGCTAGCGCTTCCTCACTGATCGGTGGAACACCCTCTGCCACAGAGAATTTTGCGCCTTCAAGGGCCATCTGCAACAAGTAACTATTTAATTCGCTATCATCCTTAACGTAACGTTCCTGCTTTCCCTTCTTTACCTTGTAAAGTGGCGGCTGTGCGATATAGACATGCCCGCGTTCAATTAATTCGATCATTTGACGATAAAAGAACGTTAATATTAGTGTTCTAATATGTGACCCGTCAACATCAGCATCCGTCATGATAATCACACGGTGATAACGTAATTTATCCGGAAAGTATTCTTCACGGCCGATACCGCAACCCAGCGCCGTAATTAGCGTACCAATCTCAACAGAGGATAACACCTTGTCAAACCTAGCTTTTTCTACATTGAGGATCTTACCTTTGAGTGGCAGGATAGCCTGATTTCTGCGATCACGTCCCTGTTTAGCTGATCCACCCGCAGAATCACCCTCCACCAGGAATAGTTCGGAAAGTGCTGGGTCTTTCTCCTGACAGTCCGCCAGTTTACCGGGAAGGCCCGCAATATCGAGCACGCCTTTACGACGTGTCATCTCGCGAGCCTTTTTTGCGGCTTCACGCGCACGTGCTGCATCCACGACTTTAGCGGTGATCGCTTTTGCTTCTGCTGGGTTTTCCAGCAAAAAGTCCTGTAGCTTTGATGAAACAACGGACTCAACAATCGGCCTCACTTCAGATGAAACCAGCTTTTCTTTCGTTTGCGAAGAAAACTTGGGATCCGGGACTTTTACCGATAATACCGCGGTTAATCCTTCTCGTGAGTCATCACCCGTGGTTGAGACCTTTGCATTCTTGGCTATTCCGCCATTTTCAATGTAATTATTCATGGTGCGAGTCAGCGCTGCACGAAAACCAGCCAAGTGTGTTCCACCATCATTCTGCGGAATATTGTTAGTAAAACAGAAAACATTTTCCTGATAAGAGTCATTCCACTGCATCGCGACTTCGACCACAACATCGTCTTTTTCGATGCTGAAATAGTTAACAGTCTTATGCAGGGGTGTCTTATTTTTATTTAAATGCTCTACAAAGGCCCGTATACCGCCTTCATATTCAAAAACATCGTGTTTGTCCGCGGCTTCATCATTTAATTTGATGCATACACCACTATTTAAAAATGAGAGTTCGCGTAATCGTTTTGACAAAATATCGTAATGAAAATCAATTGTACCGAAAATATCAATACTTGGCTTAAAACGAACCTCTGTTCCGCTCTGTTCCGTTTCGCCAACTGGCCCTAGTGGTGCCACAGGGTTACCCATGCGATATTCTTGCTGGTAAATTTCACCGTTACGGCGAATCGTCAGGCGTAACTCTTCAGACAGTGCATTGACTACCGAGACACCAACACCGTGCAAACCACCTGAAACTTTATAGGTATTGTCATCAAACTTACCGCCCGCATGGAGTACCGTCATAATCACTTCTGCGGCTGATATACCCTCTTCTTCATGAATATCAACCGGAATCCCTCGACCATTATCAGAAACCGTGACAGACCCATTACTATGAATAGTAACTTCTATCGCGCTACAAAACCCAGCAAGGGCTTCATCAATCGCATTATCAACGACCTCAAAAACCATATGATGCAAGCCAGTGCCATCATCTGTGTCACCAATGTACATGCCAGGGCGCTTACGTACCGCATCAAGGCCTTTTAACACCTTGATTCTAGAAGAATCATAACTCTGTTCGTTGTTCATTCTATGGTGACGTCCAAAAAGAAAACATTATACCACCTCTGCGATCTTGCCATGTTCCACGTGAAACATCTTCACATCAGGAAATAACGAACTATCCACTGATAGCTTGTCTGGGGTTGTTACAAAAATTTGAGACTCTAATCCATTCAATAACGCCATCAAACGATCAATATGAGGGTTATCTAATTCAGCCGTGATATCATCAATAACAAATAGCGGGGTAAGCCCCGTTAGTTTTGTAAACAATGATGCCTGTGCAATATAAAGCGAACAGACTAAGAGTTTTTGTTGGCCTCGTGAGATATATTCATGCAATGGTACTCCGCACAATTTAAAAGTGATGTCTGCGCGGTGAGGTCCTTTTTGGGTATATCCCAAGCTTCGATCCCGTCCGATCGAAGCCTTGAGTACCGACAAGTAATCTTCTTTATCACTCCAGCCACGCTTATATTCGATTGTTATTTCATCATCAACGGATACTAACGCTGCAGCATAATAATTAAACAAGGGGATTAATTGATTTAAATATTCCTGTCGGAAACTATCAATTAAAAGCGCGCTTTTATGAAGCGCTAAATCCCAATGGTCAACGGACACTGTACTCTTACGTTGTGATAACACCGTATTTCGTTGTTTTAACGTACGCGAAAAATATTGCCAGGAAGCTAAGAATTTTTGTTCCACGTGAAACACACCCCAATCCACGAAGGCACGACGATATTTGGGGCTTTGTGTGAAAACACGGTGACTTTCCTGATGAATCACAACGATGGGCAAATAATTAGCTAGTTCTGAAGCCTTTTGCAATCGATTTCCATCGGCCTTGATAAGGTTTTTGCCATTCCGGTGTTCCAGGCCGATAGATATTATACGATTGTGCTTTTCTGACAGTTTTGCGTAAACCCCCATCCAGTCACAACCTTGTGTGAGTAAATTAGCAAATCGATGTGTTCGAAAAGACTTTCCGCAAGAAAGTAAGTAAATAGATTCTAATAAACTGGTTTTACCACTGCCGTTCAAACCTTCAATGATATTTAGTCGCGATGATGGGTTTAATTTTACATCGAGCAAATTTCGGACATTTCGAATATCGAGGCGCTGAAGCCACATAATAAATAGCAAAAATAGTATCGTTAGCTATTCAGCTTAACTACTAAAGGCGCATTGGCATAACGACATATTTACAACCGCTTATCCCCTGGGGTTGAATCATACAACAGCTATTTGCGTCAGAGAGAGACAAAGAGACATTGTCGGTAGTACATGCAGAAACGGCATCCATCAAATAGGTCACATTAAAACCAATTTCTAAATTTTCGCCGTTGTAATCAATCGCAAGTTCTTCTTCTGCTTCTTCTTGTTCTGGATTATGAGCAAAAATTCGTAATAATCCACTGCTAAATTGTAGGCGTACACCACGATATTTTTCATTTGATAATATTGATGCACGGCTTAATGCTTGTTTTAATTCACCTTTATCACAAATAACGATTTTATCACCGCCATCAGGAAGGACATTTTGATAATCAGGAAAACGCCCATCGATCAATTTCGAAGTAAAACTTACACTATCGGTAATGACACGAATATAATTTGTGCCTAACTGAATATTGACAAGAGTATTAACATCTTCCAGTAGCCTGGCAATCTCCATGATGCCTTTGCGAGGTATAATAACCTGCTGGTTTTCTTTTTGTTGTAACTCAAAGTCCTGATCACAGAGCGCTAAACGATGGCCATCCGTTGCAACCAGGCGTAAAGCATGGGCACCAATTTCAAATAACATCCCATTTAGGTAATAACGTACATCTTGATGCGCCATTGCAAACTGAGTACGTTCAATCGCTTGTTTTAGTTCTTTTTGCGGGACTGAAAATTCAAGAATATCTTTATTTGCATCAATCCCTGGAAAATCATCTGCATTAAGTGTTGAAAGTACAAAGCGGCTTTTACCGGCTTTTACAACGGCACGGTCCGCCTCGATTGAAATATCAATGGTGACACCTTCAGGCAGTGCACGACAGATATCCATAAATTTACGTGCTGGAAGCGTTATTTCACCTGACTGGCTTTTGATTTGATCGGGTAAAACAACTTGTATCGACATTTCGACTTCGAGATCTGTCGCTGTCATCAATAATTGATTGTCTGATACTTTAACTAAAATATTAGACAAAATAGGCAGTGTTTGTCGTCTTTCGACAACCCCGCTAACCATCTGTAAAGGCTTTATCAGTGATTCACGTTGAATAGTAAATTTCATAGTTAAATATTAAGTACTTTTGTTATTGTTACTATTAGAGAGACCTGTTTTTTAACGTATTCATTAAAATAACTTTTATTTTCAGTAAGTTATCCTGTTGCTAAGCTGTGTTTATCCATACGTAAAAAGCGTTAATATGACTTGGATTACCTGTGGATAAATATTGAGTTATCAACAGGTATATTTTTATGCACACGTTATCTACATCATGTTGTTAGGGTTCTCAACAGGTTGGCATAGTCTTCATTAATACGAGAATCACTTTCTTTTAGTTCCTTAATTTTACGGCATCCATGCAGTATCGTCGTATGATCTCGACCACCAAAGGCATCGCCAATTTCAGGTAGGCTATGCGATGTTAGTTCTTTTGACAATGCCATCGCAACCTGGCGTGGTCGAGCAACTGAACGTGAACGTCTTTTCGATAGAATATCTGCTACCCGGATTTTATAGTAATCGGCAACAGTTTTCTGAATATTCTCGATAGTGACAAGTTTATCCTGTAACGCCAGCAGGTCCTTGAGGGCCTCTTTTGTAAAATCTACCGTAATGGGCTGGCCAGTAAAACGAGAGGTGGCGATGACCCTGCGGATTGCACCTTCAAGCTCACGCACATTGGAGCGAATCCTTTTCGCAATGAAAAAGGCGACATCATGAGCAAGCTCGACACGTGATTGCGCTGCTTTACTGATTAAAATGGCAACACTTGTCTCAAGCTCAGGGGGTTCAATCGCCGCGGTTAATCCCCAGCCGAAACGAGATTTGAGGCGTTCTTCAAGGCCCCCTACCTCTTTAGGATAGCGATCACAGGTCATAATCACCTGACGCTGCCCTTCCAGTAACGCATTGAATGTGTGAAAGAATTCTTCCTGTGATCGTTCTTTACCGGCAAAAAATTGAATATCATCGATGAGTAATGCATCCACGTTACGATAGTAACGTTTGAAATCATTGATCGCGTTATGCTGTAGCCCCCGCACCATATCGCCGACGAAACGTTCCGAATGAATATAGACCACACGAGATTTAGGGTCTTTTGCCACCATTTCATTACCAATCGCGTGCATGAGATGCGTTTTCCCCAGTCCCGAACCGCCATAGATGAAAAGTGGGTTGTATGCCCCGCCGGGGTTTTCTGCGACCTGGGCTGAAGCGGCTCGCGCTAATTGATTCGATTTACCTTCCACAAAGGTTTCAAAGGTAAAGCCAGACTGGAGACTGGAGACGTGATTTATATCAAGCCCAGCACCCTTTGGAGAAAACTTATTTTCTTGTTTTTCTTTAACTTTTTCATTTATAACGGGTTTTGAAACGCGCTCGTCACGGGTTCTTTTAGTGCCAATTTCAAAGCTAATGGCGAGATCACTATCGCCTTCCTGATAACGATTTAAAATCAGCGTGATTTGCTCTAAAAAACGCTCATTGACCCAGTCGAGCACAAAACGGTTGGGCGCTAGAATACGCAGCGCGCCATTGCTTTCAACCGCGTGTAGAGGACGAATCCATGTGTTGAATTGTTGCGCAGAAAGGTCGCTTTCAAGGTGATCAATGCACTTTTTCCAAAGCGATAACGGCACTAAAGTAGCTCCAGTAGATAAGTCAGGATGTTGACTAAGAGGGGTGATTCTATACCTGTTGCAGAGATGTGACCAGTCACCTAGCCACGCGTAAATAAATCATATTTATTGACACTGCGGTAGGTAAATAGGTATTCTTCCCTGCTTTATTTTGCTGCCTCGCCAAGCAATTCTAGTTTTAATCGATTTTAACGGACGACACACAGATGAAACGTACATTTCAACCAAGTAATATCAAACGTAAGCGTACACATGGATTTCGTGCACGGATGAGTACCCCGGGTGGGCGTGCTGTCATCAGAAGAAGACGTGCGAAAGGCCGTATTCGTTTAAGTGCTTGATATTTAAAGTAAATATAAAGATAGCCAGGTACGAAAGCTGACACCTAATAACTTTTGCCGTGATTTCAGACTGACAAAACCACAAGAGTTTCAGTTTGTATTTGATAAAGCGCGCAAAATACCAAGTCGAGATCATACGTTGCTTGTACGTGAGAATGGACTGGGTTATCCCAGGCTTGGTCTCATTGTCTCTAAAAAATGTTCAAAGCTGGCCGTCGAGCGGAATCGCTTTAAGCGCATAGTAAGAGAGCGTTTCAGGCAGGAAAAAAATCGGGTTGGCGGCTATGATATTTTGGTCATTGCTCGGCCGGGTTTGGCGAAAAAAAATAATGTTCGATTAGACGGCGCTTTAGATAAGCTCTGGACGACTTTATCAGCATGAAGACGGTGCTTTTAATATTAATAAGGTTCTATCGCTACTGCTTAAGCCCGGTGCTGGGTAGCAATTGCCGTTACTACCCTACCTGCTCATGTTATGCGCAAGAGGCCGTAATGCAATTTGGTGCGATTAAAGGGGGATGGCTGTCACTGTGTCGTATCTGCCGGTGTCACCCCTGGCATGAAGGCGGGATAGACCTGGTGCCAGAGAAGAAAAATTCAAAATAGCGCTCGGATAGCAGCTTTTCAATATGTTAACCCTGGCAGAAATAAATAGCGCATCAAACGAAGAATGACAAATATAAATGGATAATCAAAGAACCATCCTCTTTTTTGGACTCTCGTTTATACTGCTGCTGCTGTGGCAAGCCTGGCAAGAGGACTACGTTAAGCCCAAGGCGACACTCTCCACGGCGCCCGTCATCTCTGCACTGCCTGATCAAGGGGGTGCACAATCTCCTCTAGTGCCAGACAATGGCGTGACACAACAGGACAGACCGCAAATTTCATCTGTTCCCACCGAGGCCCCAAGTGTGGCACCGATGAGTCAGGTGCTTAACTCTGATAAGCGCATTCACGTACGGACAGATCTCTATGATATTGAGATCGACACCGTGGGCGGCGATATTCGTAAAGTTGATCTGCTGACCTATCCTGTTTCCGCCAGCACCCCCAATATCCCCTTTCGCTTAATGGAAGATAAAGGCTTTAGACTTTTCATTGCGCAAAGTGGCCTGTTGTCTGGCAGCTCAGCACCGGATCACCACGCCATCTATCAAGCAGACCAACTGGACTACGCACTGACCAGTGCTAGTGATGAGTTAAAGATACCGCTGCGCTGGGTGAGTGAAGATGGCGTTACCGTGATCAAAACCTATACCTTCAAACGTAATAGTTTTCTGATCGAAGTAGATCACCAGGTGATTAATAATAGCGGCCAGCCGTGGCGCGGGCATCAGTATCGACAGCTGCAACGCACCGCCGCCGCCGATAGTGAAAGCTCCTTTTTTATTCACACCTATACTGGTGGAGTGATCTTTAGTAATGAAGAGAGTTACGAGAAAATTCACTTTAGTGACATGGAAGATAAGAATCTTGCACGAGACATCAGTGATGGTTGGGCGGCGATTATTCAGCACTATTTTATCGGCGCATGGATTCCGAAGAAAGACGAAACCAATCACTATTATAGTAAAGCGCTCGATGATGGTCGTTACACATTAGGGTTAGTTTCCCCTGAGGTAGTGGTTGAAAGTGGTGCGACTAATACTTTCTCAAGTGGTCTATATATAGGCTCCAAAACACAGGAGCGCCTTGAGCCTGTAGCCGAAGGACTCGTACTCACCGTTGATTACGGCATACTGACGCTCATTGCAGAGCCACTTTTCTGGCTGCTTAAATTCTTTCATGAGCTCGTAGGTAACTGGGGCTGGGCGATCATTGGTGTAACGTTAGTGATCAAGCTCGCTTTCTACAAGCTCTCTGAAAAGAGTTATCGCTCGATGGCCAACATGCGTAAGGTCACACCCAAGATTACCGCGATTCGTGAGCGTTATATCGATGACCGTCAGCGCATGAGTCAGGCGATGATGGAGCTCTACAAGAAAGAGAAGATCAATCCGATGGGCGGCTGTCTGCCGATGATCGTGCAGATTCCGGTCTTCATCGCGCTCTACTGGGTACTGCTCGAAAGTGTCGAGTTGCGCCAGGCCGACTTTATTTTCTGGCTGAATGACCTGTCAACGAAAGATCCTTATTACGTTCTACCGTTGCTGATGGGATTGACTATGTACATTCAGCAACAGCTGAATCCAAAGCCACCTGATCCAATGCAGGCGAAGATCATGTCGGCACTGCCGTTTATCTTCACCCTCTTTTTTGCATTCTTTCCATCAGGGCTGGTGCTCTACTGGGTGGTCAATGCCATCCTGTCGATCTTGCAGCAGTGGTACATTACGCGCCGCATCGACATGGGGCTTGATAATGACGACGATGACAAAAAGAAAAAAGGCAAAGGTAAAAAACCGAAAGATAAACCCAAGCCACCGCCGAAGGCGTTAGAAGCTGATAGCAACAAGGTCGTCAGCGAGTAAACTTAAAGGGTTGTCCAGATGGGCAACCCTTTTTTCTTGGCAGCAATACACCGTAGAATGAGCGAAATGTTAAAACAGAGCGACACAATAGCGGCGATCGCCACGCCACCCGGACGGGGCGGGGTCGGCATCGTGCGCGTCTCTGGTAAACGCGCATGCGAAATTGCACAGCAGGTGCTAGGCAAACAGCCAAAGCCACGCCACGCGGAATACCTGAATTTTAACAATCGTGCTGGTGAGCTGATCGATAGCGGCATCGCGCTCCTCTTCATTGCGCCCCACTCTTTTACCGGCGAAGACGTGCTGGAGTTACAGGGCCACGGTGGTTCAGTGGTGATCGATATGTTGCTGCAAACAGTGATTGAACTCGGCGCCCGCCTCGCCCGCCCCGGTGAGTTTTCTGAACGTGCCTTTCTGAACGATAAACTGGATCTAACACAGGCCGAAGCGATTGCCGATCTGATCGACTGCACCTCGCAACAGGCGGTACGTTCTGCGCAGCGTTCACTGCAGGGCGAGTTTTCAAATCGTATTAACGCGTTGCTGGCGCAGTTGATTGAGCTGCGCGTCTATACTGAATCGGCGCTCGACTTCCCGGAGGAGGAGATCGATTTTCTCGGCGATGGTAAAGTGATGGCGAAGTTAAACAGTGTCATCGCACAGCATCGCGATATCATGCAGTCGGCACAACAAGGCGCGTTGCTGCGGGATGGCATGACGGTCGTTATCGTCGGCCGACCCAATGCCGGCAAGTCGAGTCTGCTCAATGCACTGGCCAATCGCGAAACGGCAATCGTCACCGAAATCGCGGGCACCACACGTGACGTGTTGCGTGAACAGATCACGATTGATGGCCTGCCGCTACACATCATCGACACCGCCGGCCTGCGTGACAGTGACAACATTGTCGAACAGATGGGGATCGAGCGCGCACACGCAGAGATTGAAGCCGCCGATGCCGTGTTGTTGTTGATCGATGATAGCGGTGATGCAAAACAGGAACGCAACGAACTGGTCGCGATGTTACCACCGGGCTGTAACTACAGCGTGGTCTATAACAAGATCGACACTACCGGACGGAGTGCGGCCATCGAAGTAGCGAATGGTGTGAGTGAAATTGCACTCTCCGCAAAACAGGGTGACGGCATCGATATCCTCAGAGAACATCTAAAAGATAAGATGGGTTATCACAGCACCGCCGAAGGTTGCTTCATGGCACGACGCAGACATATCGATGCACTGCAACGCGTTGATGAGAGCCTGCTAAAAGGCAAAGCACACCTGAAACATAATCAGACCGGAGAATTATTAGCTGAAGAATTACGGCAGGCGCAACATGCACTGGCAGAGATTACCGGTGAATATACCAGTGATGATTTGCTGGGTGAGATTTTTTCCAGTTTCTGCATCGGCAAGTAATAGAAAAACCAAAACTAAAACCATTGACCGTCATTCCGGCGAAGGCCGGAATCCAGATCAATGTAGGTTGGGTTAGGAATTTATAATTCCGTAACCCAACAGATTTGCGAAGCAACGCAATAAAGCTTTTAATGAGTGCCTATCGGCACAACCGTTGGGTTACGCCTTTCAGGCTAACCCAACCTACCTTTAAATAATGTTCATCTCCCCTTCCCGATACCTTAACTCAACACTATCCCCATAACCAATTCCATCAATCGGTTCACAAATTACTTCAATCAAAGAACTGGAATGGAAGTGACCAACCTTTGTCTCAGGGTGTGGATAGTAAATATACCCGTTGTATTCCCTGTCATGATACAAAACGGTACAACGTGAAAAAGAAAAATCTTCCGGCGGAAACCCATCAGCCCAGTGAACATTACGGAAGGTGAATTCCGGTGAAATTATTTCGAATGTGTGTGGTTCAAGATTTAAATTGAGCGTGCCTTTGAAAAGATGGGAGAGATCAAGCCCGAGGGTTTTAAAATAGGGAGTCTGCATATCAATAGTGCCGAGCGGGTATGGTGAGTTTCCAGCTTTCCCGGATGCGACGCCGTAGCCTTTACAAAGAACCCCTTTAATCATAAAAAAATTATAAAATGCAACCCATGATAGTCGAGTTTAAATTATCACTGTTGATTCTTATTTGAAGAGGGGGGTGGGATATTTAAAGCTTTTCTAATTTTTAAAAAGGTATCATTAATAACACTCTTTTCAGTACTAAAAGGATTATCTCTTCCTAAGCCCGCTTTGAAGATTAGTTCTTGAGAGTCATAATCATAAAACGAGAAAATAAAATATCTAAATCTAAACCATATATCCCACATACTCTTGTATTCAAGATGGGCTACTAGTTTTGGTGCGTCTTCAAGCTCAATAGGAATTATCCCTGATTTTATTTTAGCGACAGCCATATTTACAGCTTCAAAATCACTAACAGCATCAAAGTTAATTTCAGAATATAAATTCTCATCGTTACTTTTTATAAAATCGAGAACGATATTAGCTTTAATTCCAAAATTTATATTTTGTGGTAGTGCGCCACCCGTTTGTTGAGCCATTTTCCAGGGGTTTAATGTTTGTTGAACAACGCCGATGACAATTCCATCGTCATCTAATATTGGCCCTCCACTATTACCAGGTTGTATTTCAGCTGAAATCTGGATTTGATTAGGATCGTCTTTAAGGCCTGTTGGTGAGCTTATAAGCCCTTTACTTAATCGAGCATTATTTCCAAGTAGGTTACTTATAGGGTAGCCAATGGTGAAAATATCTTCGCCCATTCGATACTTACTACTATTTTTAAAACTAATAGGAACTATCCCTTTAACAGGAGACCGTGTTTTAAGAATTGCGAGGTCTAAAGTTTCATCAAAGGCGATAACCTCGGTCTCGTATCTAATTCCATCTAGCCAAATTGTTGCCTCTTTCGCATCTCCTATAACGTGAGCACAGGTTAGAATGTGTCCATTATTGGAGAATAGGAATCCAGTGCCTTGTGCTCCAATAGCTGGTTTCTCAGGGTCTATCACAGTGATGTTAAAACCCATTTTTTTAAATTCATCAATGACGGTTGGAACTACATTTCTTGAGTCATCTTTAGGTGAAATAAGATACAGCTCAGTATATTGTTTTATATCAACATCATCATTTTTGACTAATTGGGTTGTTGAACATCCGCTAAGAGCTAAGACATATAGTCCTATTAAAAAGGCTCCTAGTTTAGGGGGAATATTATTTTTAATGTGTAACAATTTATCTCCGAACTATTTTAAAAAATCATAAGCATAAATATATAGTTTAATATCAATTAACCATACGATAATAGTAGATATACTATCAATAATAGAATTTAAAGAGAGATTATTAGTGTTTTTTGATCAGATGCCTATATTTTTATAATTAAATTAATAGAGTAGCAATCAAAGATTATTCGCTGACCATATCGCTTTTAACACACCTTAACACTCCATAATCAAACTCCCCATCCAACGCATCATAAACAGGTTTGAGCTTATCATCATCACACTGTTCAATTGCAAAGCGAATCGCCTTAAGTGATTTTTCATCAAGCTCAACCACATCTTCCAGTTCGATTTCACTTTGGGCGATGGCGTTGGCAAGGTGGGTGTAAACGGTATTCAAAGTCAGGTCGCGTTTGTGTGCAATCTCTAGTGGCTTCATGCCATCGCAGACTAGCTTGATGGTTTCAGCGGTACTGTCATTAATATCATCACTGCTCGTCCCTTCAAATTGAGTGATAACGGAAAGAAACTCATCACCATAGGCTTCGAGTTTTTTGGCGCCGACACCTGAAATTAAACCGAGTTGTTCGAGCGTTTGTGGACGACGATCCACCATCTCCATCAACGTCGCATCATGAAAAATCATATAGGCGGCGATGCCCTGTGTCTCTGCAAGTTGTTTACGTTTATCACGCAGCGCATTCCAGAAATCGGTATCGGCCGCTTTGCCAAACGGTGTTTTCGAACGTTGTTTGCCGGAGGATAATTTCTTTGTCAGCTTACGTAACAGCAACTGTGTTTCGCCCCGCAAAACAGGACGGCTCTCATTCGTGAGGCGCAGGCCGCCGTGGCCTTCGAGGTCGACACTCAATAGACCGTGTGAAATCAGTTGACGATAAAGCGTGCGCCATTCAACGGCAGTATGTTCTTTGCCGATGCCATAGGTCGTTAGTTTCTCGTGGCCAAACTGTTTGATGCGATCGGCATCGCTGCCACGTAATACATCGATCAGATAATTAACGCCAAAACGCTGCCCGGTACGGTGCACACAGGAGAGTGCCTTTTGTGCCGCGACGGTTGCGTCCCAGGTCTCGGGGGGTGCGAGGCAGTTATCACAATTACCACAGGGTGCATCAAGCGTATCTCCAAAATAGCGCAACAGTGCCTGACGTCGACAACTGGTCAGTTCACACAGCCCCAGCATTGAATCAAGTTTATGCCGCTCGTTGCGTTTGAAGGTCTCGTTGGCATCTGACCCTTCCTGCATCTGCCGTAGTGTAATCACATCCTGCAGGCCGTAAGACATCCAGGTATTGGAGGGCAGTCCATCACGGCCGGCACGACCGGTCTCCTGATAATAGGCTTCAATACTTTTAGGCAGATTAAGATGCGCGACAAAACGAACATCGGGTTTATCGATCCCCATGCCAAAGGCGATGGTGGCGACGATGATGATGCCCTCCTCGCGCAAAAACCGTTCCTGATGTTTTTGCCGAACTTCATTACCGAGACCGGCGTGATAAGGAAGCGCGCGCAGTCCCTTGCGGCTCAACCACGCAGCCGTGTCATCAACCCGTTTGCGCGACAGACAATAGACGATACCGGCCTCGCCATCGTGTTCATTGCGAATGAAGCGGTAGAGCTGGTCGCGGGCGTTGCCACTGTTTTCAGCGATGCGGTACTGAATATTGGGGCGATCAAAGCCGTTATTAAAAACCCTGGCATCGTGCAGTGCGAGTCGTTCGATAATTTCACGCTGAGTTGCCTCATCGGCCGTCGCGGTCAGCGCGATGCGGGGTATAGTGGGAAAGCGTTCATGCAGCACCGAAAGCTTAATATATTCGGGTCGAAAATCATGTCCCCATTGAGAGACGCAGTGCGCCTCATCAATTGCAAAGAGTGCGAGCGGCGAGCGTTCAAGCATCGACAGTGTCCGCGGCATCATCAAACGTTCGGGGGCGACGTATAACAGATCAAGTTCCCCGGCGGAGAACTGGCGTTCAACCTCGGCGGATTGCTGTGCAGTGAGCGACGAGTTGAGAAATGCCGCCTTGATGCCGTACTGGTGAAGCGCCATGACCTGATCCTGCATCAGCGCAATCAGTGGCGAAATGACAATCGCGACCCCCTCTCTCACCAGTGCAGGTATCTGAAAGCAGAGCGATTTACCGCTGCCGGTGGGCATCAGTACCAGCGCATCACCGCCCGAGATAACCTGCTCGACCACCTCGTCCTGCATCGGTCGAAACTGTTCATAACCAAAGACGGTGCGAAGTTTTTGAAGTGCGGGTGATTCTATCTGTGAGGCGTTGTTCATAGCGCGTTATTATAGCGTGGAAAGGCAGCGTTGAGAGTCGCATAATGCCTACGGCCGATTGAGACAGCGACTGACTTATTTCGAGGCAGGTGCGTAGCTTTTGCTGATGAATGCTGTTTCGATAAAGCCCTGTCGCTGGTTGATGGTCAGCGCCAGCACAAAAAAGAAGTTACACAATAGATTACAGAAGCGATGCAGGATATCGGGCACTTCAATCCCCTCCGTATCGATCCGTACCATCAGGCGGATCGCCTTTTTTGCCGCCGAACGGGCAAGGTGTAACTGCGGTGCCGGGAGCGGCCCGCGTGGCAGGACAAAACCACTAATTAACCCCGCCGTCTCTTGTTGATAGTGGTGATAGCGCGCCAGCAACCATTGAAGGTCTGCCTCTTCAAGCGCGAGTCGCGCACGGATTGAGCCATTGAGGTGGTAGATGAGCGGCTGTAACCGGTCGAGGTCTGCCGCGATATCACCGTTGCCGTCGGGAATCAGGCCGACAATGGCACCGATATGGTTGCAGAGTTCATCGGTGGCGACCTCGAAATCACACAGATACGATGCCTCGTAGATAAAGGGATAGCAGAGCTCGTCACGATGGGGCGATTTTTTAAGCGTCATGGGCGGTGTCCTGATTAACTATTATTTGGGAAGTACGACCGGTGGATTGCGACTGAGATCGATATCGACCGGCACGCCGTAGGCGGTGGCGAGCAGTGGTTCGGTGAGCACCTCGGCGGGCGTGCCAATCGCGAGCAGCTCGCCGTGGTGCAGGAGACAGAGGCGGTCACAGAAGCGGGCGGCCAGGCTGAGGTCGTGGATGGCGACAATCACCCCCTTCGCCTCACGCGAGTAGTTTTTGAGCACCTCCATCACCGCCAGTTGATAATGAATATCGAGGCTTGCGATCGGTTCATCGACCAGCAGCGCCTGCGGTTCACCGGCCAGTACCCGCGCCAGCCACACGCGCGCGCGCTCACCGCCGGAGAGATGATCGATATTGCGCATTCGAAATTCGCTCACCCCGGCCCGCTCGATCGCGCGTTCGATGGCAGTTTCATCTTCATCGCCCCACGGCAGACGGCCAAGTGCGACGATGTCACTCACCTTCAGCGACCACGCACTACTGACCGCCTGTGGTTGAATGCCGACAATGCGGGCGCGTTCGTGCGGTGGGATCGAAGCGGCGGTGCGCCCGTCGATAGTGATATTGCCAGTGGCAGGGACAAGGCCGGTGATGGCGTTGAGTAGTGTCGATTTGCCCGCGCCGTTGGCACCGATCAGCCCCAGCAGTTCGCCGCGGTGGAGTTCGAGTGAAACAGCTTTGACGCGCTGGTCGACCGTCAAATTATCGATTGCGATCAGAGCCATCGCTTGCGCTCCTTCCACACCAGCCAGACAAAGAACGGCGCGCCGATCAGCGAGGTGAGTACGCCTAGCTTTAGTTCGCGCCCCGGCGGCATGCCGCGCACTGCAATATCGGCCACGCAGACCAGAATCGCGCCGAGCAGCGCCGCCGGAATCAGCAGCCGATCCGGACGATGACCGACGAACGGGCGCAACATGTGCGGCACCAGCAGGCCGACAAAACCGATTGCACCCGCCACCGAGACCGACGATCCGACCAGACAGGCGGTGCCTAACACAATGATACGACTACCCTTTTTGACTGAAAACCCCATGCTCTCCGCAACCTGCTCACCGAGCGAGAGTGCGGCCAATAGTCGTCGCTGCATCAAAATAAGTGCAGACCCAATTATTAGGGCTGGAAACAGTATCGCCAGGCTATCCAGTCCACGGTTTGAAACAGAGCCCATCAACCAGAAGACAAGCTCCTGCATCGCATAGGGGTTGGGGGCAAAATTGAGCACCACTGCGAGCGCCGCGCCGGCGACGGTGGAGATCGCTAGCCCGGCCATGATCACCAGCGCCGGGCGGCCGGAACCCGCCAGTAGCAACATAAAGAGGAGCGCCGCACCCGCGCCGAGCAGACCGGCGACCGCGGTGGCGAGCGTGCCGAGGCCCGCAAAGACACCATAATAAAAGACCGTGGCCGCGCCCAGTGCCGCCCCCTGGCTGGCGCCGACCAGCCCCGGCTCGGCCAGTGGATTGCGTAGCAGGCCCTGCAACGCAGCACCGCTGAGTCCTAATGCCGCGCCGACGCACAGCGCCAGCAGCGTGCGCGGCAGGCGGATCTCGCCGATGATCAGCGCAGCCTGCGTCTGCTCACCACTGAGCCAGTCGCGCAGCCCATCGATGACGCCAATGGCGGTCGAACCAAAGCCGAGCGACAGCCATGCAACCACCATCAAAAGACAGATCAGCAGTGGGGTAAGCGCCCTTTCCATTCGTTGCGTCACGATCTGTTTTGCTGCTGTAGTTGTTCGATCAGCTGCCACGTCCACGGGCCGGGGCATTGCCACTGCCAGTAACTGCTATCGAGCCACTGTTCGCTGGGAATGGCGCGACGCAATGCCGGGTGTTTGGCAAACTGATTCGCCAGTGCGGGGGATTTTGGTGCAGACCACATCACTGCATCGGGCGGATCGGTGACGATCTGTTCCAGATCGAGGCGGAGGTAGCCATCGCTTTCAATATAGTTGCCCCACCCCGCATGCTGAATCACATCGTTTTCAAAGGTCTGCCGTCCGGTCGCGACGCCGTTAGCGCCGAGCAGCAGCAGGCGAGGCATTTGAGTCGTCTGTTGATACGGCGCTAACGGTACACGCGCTTTTGTGGGGGATAGACCGACCAGCGATAGAAATCGCTGCTCATAGCCAGTCACTTCGGACAAAGTGCGTGGCAGCGGTAACACCTCGACACGAACACCGAGGGCGATTAGCCGTTGCCGCAGTAACAAGGCATTGTATTCACCACTGAGGACCAGATCTGGTTGCAGGTTAAGAATCTGCTCCAGCGAACCATTATGAGTGGGCCATTCATCACCAATCCACTTAACGGGATATTGTTTCAATAGCGGAGATAATGCGACGACCTGTGAGCGACTGACGTATTTTGCCAGCAGCCAGTCACTGCAGAGGTCGAGCGAGAGGATGCGAGTCGGGCTACTAGAAACGCCAATCGACGGCAACAGTGCCAGTACGACCGCGAGTACCGTAGCTAAAGAGCTCTTCATATTCTTTATCAGCCAGATTTTCGATGCGTCCGCTTAACGTGATGTTGTCTGCTACATCATAGCTTGCACCAAGATTAAACAGCCAGTACTCAGCGACATAATTGTTGCCGATATCAAGTCGTTCATCACGATAAAGCGCCTGTCCCCAGATACGGCTATTCACAAAATGGTAGTTTGCCATCAGGTTACCGGCTAGGTTTGGAACCCGCAGGCGCTGGCCTACGATATTGCTGCTGTTAGTTTCGGTGGCATCGAGCCAGGAGAGTGCACCCTTAATATCGAATTGATCCCAGTTAGCACCGGCGGTTAGTTCGATGCCTTTGTTATTTGCTTTATTGACGTTTTCGAGGCGACTCACCATCCAGCGGATAAGGTTGATAGTTTCATGCCGGAATACGGTGATACTCCCATTATAGGTTTTGTCATCGTATTCAAGCCCGAGTTCTACGCTTTTGCTCTCTTCCGGTTTAAGTGCCGGGTTATTGGAACCAAAGGTGTCATCATAGAGCTCGTTGAGAGTGGGCGCTTTGAAGCCAGTGCCATAGGCACTGCGTAGACGCCAGGCGTCATTAAGTTGGAAAGAGAGTGTTGAACGGAAGGTATTATAACGGCCGAACTGTTCATGATCGTCACTGCGCGCGCTGATAGTGGTATCCAAGCGACCAAAATTACCTAACCATTGGAGGTAGGTACCAATGAGGTTGAGGTCACGATTAAAGCTGCCTGCTTTGAGTGACTCATTACTGGAGTCGACGCCCAGTTGCAGTGTCTGGTCATCAGTAATATTGTAGCGCCCTTGGTACTCGATATCATTGCGATCGGTGCGGCGGATAGTAGGGCCAAACGTTGTTTGCGCATCATAATCGTTGCGTGCATTGGAGAGCTGAATCTGATTATGCAGGCGACCATTCATCGCTGGCGCAGCAATGGCCCAGCTAACACCCCGTGTCTCACGTTCCTGGTTATTGGAAAGGCTATCGATGGCCCTGCTATTGAGGCCGTCCCAGTCATCGAACTCGTAGCGTGAGCGTGCTTGATTGTAGACGACCCAGGTTTGAAATAATGAATGGTCATAGCCGGCTTTAAGTTTAAGGGCGTCGTGCTTAAACCCATCTTTTTCACTATTACCGTTTTTTTCATTGGCAGCGGAGATACCATCAGTGGTGAAATCGCTGGCGGAAACCATGTAATGCCAGCCCGCTTTGCCACCGCTGAGTAGCGCTGAGGTGGAACGGGTGCCGAGGCTACCGATGGTGTTGTTACCACTGCCACTGAAGCCCTCTTTGCCTTTGACGGTGGTGATGCTGATGACGCCGGCGGCGGCATCGTTGCCGTAAAGCGTCCCTTGTGGCCCCATCAATACTTCGATTTTATCTACGCCTTCGAGGGTCATTTGTGCCAGGTCAAACTCGCTAGTGGAGGCATCATTTAAGCGCATGCCATCGATTAGTATCAGCACGTGATTGGCTTCATTGCCGCGTACTCGTAGTTGAGTTTGACTGCCGCGTGGACCGAAAGTGGTCACTAATAGTGACGGCACCTCCAATAGTGCATCCGCGACATATTTGACGCCGCGTTCGCGTAGTTCATCACCTGATAGTACAACGACCGAAGAACCGACGCGATTCTTCGGTTGTTCGAGGCGCGAAGCACTCACGACAATCGGGGTATTGGTTGCTGAGTTGTCAGCGAGTGTGACGGGTGAAAAGGTGAGCAGCGGGTGGGCAATACCCGCTGCCACAAGAATAGAAAGCTTGCGCATTTATCTGTCTCCGTTTGACAAGTTAATAATAAAGCGCTGTCAAACGGATAATTCCGTGCCGGCTACAGATGTGATGAGGAACGAATATTACCGGATAAAATCGGTTTTACTCGAACGCCAGCAACACCCCCGTGTAGACGAACAACAACGCATCGATGGCAGGTCTCCTGGCTCTCGGCTCAAATGGATGTAAAGTACCTTCCCAAATGTTCACATAAATATAATGTGTTTATTCAGTGGTTAAGCAGAATAGTGTCTGCCTCTACATCCTTACCGACTACAGTTGCGGGGTCAGCTTCTTTTATTCACCAAACAGCGGTGAATCTGAATTCCCGTTTTAATCCTAAATCAAAGGAACCATCGATTGAATGAAGAGCGCACTTTACACGCTTCGTAAAACCGGGGCAACTGTGAAGTGAATGAGGGTGGGGGTTGCTGCTGTTGTATATTATTTTTGTGATGCGTTCATCGCACAACGAAAACCAAGGTCTGGAAAGGCCGATTCGGGCCTGAGATAAAAACGGTAGCTGGTGCGATTAAAGTGATTGATGGCGTAGTGCCCCATGCCACCCCAGCCGCCGCCGCGTACCACTTTAAAGGTCTCGCCATAATCCTTTGATGGGTATTCATTGTCGGCATATTGGTGATACCAGTCGGCGGTCCACTCCATCACGTTGCCGGCCATATCAAATACGCCGTAAGGGGACTGCCCTTTTACATAATGACCCACGGGGGCAACACCGTGATCCCACCCCTCCCCTTCACCCGAATTAGAGTGCGCTTTGCGCCATTCGTTACCCCATGGATATTCATTGCCGTGGGTACCGCGCGCTGCCTTTTCCCACTCTGCTTCTGTTGGTAGACGTTTGCCAAGCCACTGGCAATAGGCCCCTGCCCCTGCCCAGGTGACACCGGAGACCGGCAGGTTATCCTGATCGCGTTGCTGTTGTTCGATCGCATCCAGTAGCGCTTCGCGTGAGGTCGATTGTGTATTCATGTCGAGTTTGAAGCGTTCATCGGCGAGGCGGCGTAGCATTTCGTCATTGGCAATGTTGAGGATCTGACGGACGAGCAGGTAGCCGTTGCTGTTCCAGGTTTGCGGCACTGTGCGATTTTGTGTAATGACGAATTCTTTGAACTGTTCGTTGGAGACCTCATAACGATCGATATAAAAGGCATCAAGGCTCACTTCACGTTGTGGCTGTTCATCGACGTAAAGTGGTTTGATGAAACCGTACTCTTTGCCTCGCGCGGTAGTATCGACACCATTACTACCCATCAAAAAAGGTCCGGCGGGGATCAGTACCATCGCACTGCCCTCCCCGTTTGTATTGTTGGATGGTTGATCAGTTAACGTGTTGTCTGCTGATGCCGCCATCGAAACCAGAAACAACATCGTCACCATTCCGCTACGTATTTTATTGCTGACCATTAGGTAACCCTTTAAAAATAGTTATTCAACATCGTTGGCGCAACGAAAACCGAAGCTGCTGTTTTTAACGCGGGGATTGAAAAAGCTGCGATTGAAGACCGGTGCGGAGATACCGCATTGATAAAAAGAACAGTCCCACCATGAACCCCCTTTTAACACACGATAGATCTCGCCGAAATTTTCAGACGGTTTTTCATTACCGGGGTGCGCCTTGTACCACGCATCGACCCACTCCCACACATTGCCGGAGGTATCGTGCAGGCCATAGGGACTGACGCCCTGCTTGAAGGCGCCGACCGGTGAGGTGTCGCCCTCTTTTTTGAGTGTCTCCCAGCGCACCGGTGTATTGGCCATTTCGATAGCGAAGGTATTGCCCCACGGAAAGATGCGACCATCGGTACCGCGCGCCGCCTTCTCCCACTCCTGTTCGGTGGGCAATCGCTTGTCTGCCCACGCACAATATTTTTTGGCATCGAACCATGAGACAAAGGTGACCGGGTGATCGGCCTTACCTTTGGGGATTTCGCGCTGTTCAAAATGTGACGGCGCGCGCCGGCCCGCATCATCGATGTACTTTTTATATTGCAGATTGGTCACTTCAAATTTGTCGATTAGATAGGCATCGAGTGTTACGTTGTGCTGCGGTCCCTCATCGGAGAGGCGATTGTCGCTGCCCATGGTGAACGCACCGGCGGGTATCAGTACCATCTCATGGGGGGCATTACCGAACTGACTGGTTTCGTAGTACTGTGGTGGCGTCATGCCACTGTCACTGCCGTCGTCGATACTCGTTGGTGGTTGTCGCTTCATCGCGGTAAGCAACCTGCCCTCGCCCGGCACCCCTTCGTGACACTGTTGACAGCTGGCATTGATTTCGACCGGCTTAAAATTATCGCCACTGGTGTGGCACGCCTTGCAGTCGTCAGCCTTACTTGCGTGATGTTTGGCTGACGGTTCAACGGCAAAGATCACCGTCGATGTGATAGACAGTAGTAAGGCACAAGATAGTTTTTTAAAAAGCATCGAACTATTCACAATTTGGACCGGCCTCAGTAGCGCTTATTCTATTATCAATTTTGAATTATGCAGGCGCTAGCGCGTTATAATAAATTCCGTCATTATTAATTTAATGATAAGCGTGACGGTAAAATAAATAAGAAGGAAATTGTACCATGATCACCCAACTATCCATTAACGCGACACGACAGGGTTTGCATGAAATTACCGCTGAGGTTGCTGCGGTGGTGAATGAAAGTGGTTTGCACGAAGGGTTATGCACGCTCTTTATCAAACATACTTCAGCCAGTCTGCTGGTGCAGGAGAATGCCGATCCATCGGCCGCGCGTGATCTGGAGCTGTGGTTGAATCGTTTGGTGAGTGAAAATGATCAAATTTACACCCATACTAACGAAGGACCGGATGATATGCCGTCACATATTAAATCGACGTTGACCGCATCATCTGTCGCCGTGCCGTTTGTTGATGGTCATCTGACCCTCGGCACCTGGCAGGGAATCTTTTTATGGGAACATCGCCGCACCGATATGCAGCGGAAGATCATCGTGCATATTGGTGCGTAGCGGTCTGTTTAGAGCGCCCCGTTTATTCTTCTGCGCCGTAACGTTTTAACAGCATAATAATGTCGTTTTCACCTTCGGTTCCAGCGGCTTTCATCGGTGTCCAGCGACGATCATTGACGACTGTAAAATCGGCGCCCGCATCGAGCAGTAACAACACCACATCTTTATGGCCACGTAGCGCCGCCCAATGGAGTGCGGTGGTATTGGTGTTGTCCTTGAAACTGACATCTGCGCCCTGGCTGAGCAGATAACGAACGGCCTCGGTATGCCCCTTGAGTGATGCACGCATTAACGCAGACCAGTCATCTTGGTCCTGTGCATTTACATCAGCTCCATTTTCTACCAGTAATTTTAACAGCTCCACATCACCCAGACGTGCGGCGTGCATCAGGACCGTCCAGCCGTAGTTATTACGCTCATTAATATCGCCAATATTTGAGATTAGTACCTTGGCCTTTTCGATTTCGCCATTTTGTACCTCATCCATCAAAGGCGTATTGCCATCGCAACCGGCTAATAGCGCTACCGTTAACAGCAGAAATAGATATTTTTTTCGTAACATTATCATTTTATTCGGATTATCAGTTTATGAATTGAGTGATCGCAAATTCTAACACGCTTATTCTGGCGGGGTGAACGCATTCCATGAGAAAGGTTGGCGGGGGATAGCTGAATGCTATAATGACCTTTTTTATAAGCGTATATTTCGGAGCTGCACAAATGAAATTTCCATGCCCTAAGTGTGAGCAGCCTGGTATATCCATTAAGGATAAATTCCGTTTGTGCTACTGGCGTGAGACGCATTGCGAACACTGTAATGCTCGCCTTTGCGCCAATCCATGGTTTTTAGCCCCCTATTCATTGATTTACATGTGGGTGTTGGCGACCTGCGCGTTTCTATTTATGTTTCAAGGCGCGGGCGCAATGGCCTTTGTCTATGCACTGCTCGCGTGGCTCGTCATTGATCTATTTAATGTTTTGCTAATCCCGATGGCGGTGATGCGCAGCGTTGGCCCCGGGCCGCAGGATCCTCTAAAAGAGCTGGATGCCACGTTGGACGCGGACGTTGAAATAGAACCCGAGACTGAGCCGGCAAAAACACCGCCCTAACCTGTTGTAATGGCACGTATTATCGGCGTTGGTATCGCCACACTCGATATTATTAATAGTGTTGATGGCTATCCCACTGAAGATGCAGAGGTGCGTGCTACTTCACAGCGGATCTGCCGCGGTGGTAACGCCACCAACACGCTGGTCGTGCTGTCACAGCTTGGTCACCAGTGCCGTTGGGCCGGAGTGCTGGCAGACGAATCCGATGGCCAGCGAATCGTTGATGATCTTAAGCAGTATCAAATAGATACAAGCGGCTGTCGGGTTGTCAAAGGTGGTAAAGTGCCGACCTCCTATATCGCACAGAATCGCGACAACGGCTCGCGCACCATCATCCATTACCGTGATCTGCCCGAATTTAGCTTTAGCGATTTTGCCCGCCTCGATCTTTCAACATGCGACTGGCTCCATTTTGAGGGGCGCAACGTGGCCGAAACGCATAAGATGCTTGCCCATGTGGCCGAAAATTACCCCGCACTGCCCTGCTCACTTGAAATTGAAAAGGATCGCCCAAAAATTAGGGTACTCTTTAAATATGTTAATACGCTATTATTTTCTAAGAATTATGTTTTAAAACATGAAGATAAGAATGAAAATGCAGCGCAACGATTTTTAAAGCGAATGCACCAACAGTTCCCTGAGAAGCGGCTGATTTGTGCATGGGGCGATGCTGGTGCGTTTGGTATCGACCCGAACGGCGTGGTTTACCACTCGCCGCCCTGTCCACCTGCGAATATCGTCGATACCCTGGGCGCGGGTGATTCCTTTAATGCCGTGATTATTGATAGCCTGATCAATGGTTTAGCGCTTGATGATGCACTCAATAACGGTTGTCGAATCGCTGGACAGAAGTGTGGCCATGTTGGCCTGGGTTTTATCAACCCTTTGTAATAGTTGATGTTTTAAGCTATTAGCGGATTGCAATTGCAGCAACCCGCAGCAAAAACAGGTATCATCTCTGCCCAGGTACTCTATATACACAACGCGGAACGGCAGATGATCCATATCTACGATAAAAAAGGTTTCACTAAGCTCTTTTCTCACGAGGGTGACAGCTTTAAGGGGCTCGACATCTCGAATGCAGTCCTCAAAGAGGCCAACATGATTCAGATGGACTTGCGCGAGGCCAATCTCAGTCACGCCGATCTCTCAAACGCCGACCTGCGCATGGCCAATCTTACGGGCGCGAATCTGTCGCACGCGAATCTGGTGGATGCCGACTTATCAGGCGCGATCATCGAAGACTGCGATATGACAGCGGCCATTTTCGCGGTGCCGACGACCGCCGCAGATGAAAGTGGCGATGTTGCCATCTCAATCGACACGATTGGTAAACGCAACTCATAGGCGCTAAGAGTTTCCCCATGGATGTAACCTATATTATTGACCCCCTGAATGATGCGCAGCGCGAGGCAGTTGCCGCCCCGCCGGGCAACATGCTGGTACTGGCTGGCGCCGGTAGCGGCAAGACCCGTGTGCTGGTGCATCGTATCGCATGGCTGATACAGGCCGAAGGCGCGTCGCCATTTGGCATCCTCGCGGTTACGTTTACCAACAAGGCCGCCGCCGAGATGCGTGGGCGCATTGAAGAACTGCTCGCAATGCCCGCACGTGGCATGTGGGTCGGTACCTTTCACGGCCTTGCCCATCGTTTGTTGCGCGCCCACTGGCGGGATGCCGGACTACCCGAAACATTTCAGATTCTCGATAGCGATGACCAGTACCGAGTGGTGCGGCGCGTGATGCGCACGCTTGATATTGATGAAGATCAGTGGCCGCCGAAGCAGGCGCAGTGGTACATCAATAATAAAAAAGATGAAGGGCTGCGTGCCAAACATCTCGATGATCGCGGCGATCTCTATCAGCGCCAGATGATTCGTATTTATCACGCCTACGAAGCTGCGTGCGAGCGGGCCGGCGTGATCGACTTTGCCGAATTGCTGCTACGAGCGCTGGAGCTGTGGCGCAACAAGCCCGAAATCCTTGCCCATTATCAGGAACGATTTGGCCATATTCTGGTCGATGAGTTTCAGGATACCAACTCGATTCAGTATGCATGGTTGCAACTGTTGACCGGGGCCAATAACAAAATTTTTGTGGTGGGCGATGACGATCAGTCGATCTACGGCTGGCGCGGCGCGAAGATCGAAAACCTGCAGCGTTTTACCTCGGACTATCCCGGCGCACAGTTGATTCGACTCGAACAGAATTACCGCTCAACCGACACGATCCTGTCGGCGGCCAATGCACTGATCGAAAATAACAGCGGGCGACTCGGTAAAAAACTCTGGACCGATGGCAGCAAGGGCGACCCGATACAGCTCTATGCCGCTTTTAATGATTTTGATGAAGCGCGCTTTATCGTTAACAAGATTAAAGTATGGCAAGAGCAGGGCGAAGCGAGAAGTGATAGCGCGATACTCTATCGCTCCAATGCACAGTCACGCCTGCTGGAAGCGGAGTTGATCGCCGCCGGGGTACCGTACCGTATCTATGGGGGGCTGCGATTTTTCGAACGCGCCGAAATCAAAAATGCGCTCGCTTACTTGCGACTTTGTGAAAACCGTCATGATGATGGTTCATTTGAACGCGTGGTGAATACACCGACGCGAGGCATCGGTGATCGTACGGTAGCGACGGTGCGTGAACATGCGCGGGACAAAAATATTTCGTTATGGGATGCCGCGATCGCCATGGCTAATAGTGGCGAACTCGCCGCACGTGCGAGCAATGCTTTGATTGCCTTTCTGCGACTGATCGATGAAGTGGAAGCGGGCAGTAAAGACATCGAACTACATGAACAGATTGATCATGTTGTTAAGCATAGTGGGTTGATTGAACATCATCAAAAAGAGAAGGGCGAAAAGGCGCAGTCGAGATTAGAGAATCTGGAGGAGTTGATTACCGCCGCACGCCAGTTTGATTATGATGAAAGTGAGATGGAGTTAGAGCTGGCACCCCTGCAGGCGTTTTTAGCACATGCTGTTTTGGAGTCGGGTGAAGGGCAGGGTGAGGCCGATGAAGATTGTGTGCAGTTGATGACACTGCATACAGCCAAGGGGTTAGAGTTTCCGCTGGTTTTTCTATGCGGCATGGAAGAGGGGCTCTTTCCACATAAGATGTCGATGGGCGAAGATAATCGACTGGAAGAGGAGCGCCGTCTCTGTTATGTCGGCATAACTCGCGCCAAACAGCACCTCTACATGACCTATGCCGAAACACGCCGCCTTTATGGCAGCGAAACCTATCAACCTGTGTCACGCTTTATCGCCGAAATTCCGAGTGAGCTGGTTGAAGAGATCCGTCCCAAGGCGAGCTATAGTTACGTGGCGAAAGCGGTGCCAAAGAGTGTCTTTAAAACACCTGTTGAGGACGCGCCCACAGGGCTTAACCTCGGGCAACGTGTGAGCCACGCAAAGTTTGGTGAAGGGACGGTGCTGGGATATGAGGGGCAAGGCAACGGTGCGCGAGTGCAGATCAATTTTAAAGGTGCGGGAAGTAAGTGGTTAGTGGTGGCCTATGCCAAATTAGAACCGGTGTAGCGAATCAACAATAAAAACCAAAGGTAATCAAAGTATGGATCGTCGTAGTTTTATTAAAAAGATAGGCGCAGGCTCTTTAGTTGCAGGTTCAATAATGGCCGGTGCAACTCCCGCAATCGCAGCGAAGAAGCGGGTTAACTGGAAACTGGTGACGACCTGGCCACCGAACTTCCCGATCTTTCACGATGGGGTTAAGAAGTTTGCCAAAGATGTGAAGCGCATGAGTCGCGGGCGCATCAACATTCAGGTGTTTGCCGGTGGAGAGTTGATCCCGGCATTGCAGAGTTTCGATGCCGTTTCACAGGGCACGGTAGAGATGGGCCACGGCGCGGCATATTACTGGGCGGGCAAGATTCCAGCGGCACAGTTTTTTACCGCGGTACCCTTTGGTATGAATGCGCAGGGGATGAACGCATGGCTCTATTCGGGCGGTGGCCTTGAGTTGTGGCGTGAGATTTACGAGCCACGCAATCTGGTACCATTCCCCATGGGCAACACTGGAGTACAGATGGGTGGCTGGTTTCGTAAAGAGATCAAGTCCAGCGCTGATCTTAAAGGATTGAAGATGCGCATTCCGGGCCTCGGTGGCAAGGTGATGGCGAAGGCGGGGGTTAACCCAGTGCTGATGTCAGGCGGCGAGATCTATACTGCACTTGAACGCGGTACCATCGATGCAACCGAATGGGTCGGTCCGTTTCATGATCTACGACTTGGGCTCTATCGCGCCGCAAAGAATTACTACTATCCCGGCTGGCACGAGCCAGGCCCAACGCTTGAGTTGATCATCAATAAATCCGCATGGAATGAGCTGGCGAAAGAGCTACAGATGATTATTGAAACCGCTGCCGCCGCGAGCAACATGTGGATGCTGTCGGAATTTGAGGCGCGCAATCTTGAATCTTTAAATACACTGAAAGACAAATACAAAGTAGAGGTACGTCCGTTCCCTCAGGAGGTAATCTCAACCCTGCGCAGTTTTACCAGTGAAGTGCTCAATGAAGAGGCGGCGAAAGACGCTACCTTCAAACGAGTGTACGAAGCCTATAGTAAATTCAGTGCTAACAATGCGGCATGGAGTGAGATTTCAGAAGCGGCGTATGCGAATGCGTTGAAGGGGTGAAATAAAAAAAGCCCCGGCCAAAAGGCTGGGGCTGATCCGTAAGTTCAGAGGCACGAGGAGAAAGTCCCACCCCTGAGTCTTGCGAATTCTATTGGCTACTCAGCATCAACGCATCTCGATATAGCAATTCGACACGACGGTTTTCACCCCAGTGATTTACAGCCACCATTGGCACATTGTCGCCCATGCCACCGACACGGAGTTGATTTCCGGGCACACCGGCAGCGGTTAATATGGCAGCAATGCTTTCTGCGCGTAACAGGCTCAGGTACTGGTTGTAGTTTTTGTTGCCGCGATTGTCGGCATGTCCATTGATCACCAACACCGTATTAGGGTTGCTTAAAAGATACGCGGCATGTACGGCTAAGGCTTTCTTATCAGCCTCATTAGGCTGGGTCTTGTTAAAGCCAAAAAAGAACTTTGTTTGATCGGGCACCGGCATGCTGGTACTTTCTGCTTCGATGAGTTGATCAATCTCTTTAGATTCAGTCGCCGTGAGTGTTTCTGAAATATCTTCAAAACCCATTCCTTCTTCAACAATCAATACGGTCATATCTGTTATCTCCTCAGTTGGGGCAGTTTCTAGGTGTCGTTCAATGTCGCTGGTAACATCAGCATCCTGTTCTTGCTCAAGTCTATTTAGATAGCCGTCCATGTTATTGATGGCGAGTTTTACTGATTCATTAACATTGGCCTGGTCTTTTTGTGTGGTGGTGGCAGTCGGTTTACCTTCGTCTGCAACGCTGGCAAAAGGTTTGTTGTCGGTGCTGACGCAACCGATGGTGAATAAGAGGGGTAGTGTGATAGTAGTGATTAAGCGTAGATGGTTGTTCATGATGCTGCTCCTTTGTGGTTTGTTTTGTGCTCTGGCTTGAGATCTATTAAACAAACAAAGGGTGGCACTAGCGGGGTTAAGCGGAGATGAATTCAGGTTGAATTGTGGTGAATGATGGCGGGGATAGATGTAGGGTGGGCACATGTGCCCACCCTACATTTAGTTTAGTGGGCATTATAAAGAGGAAGTGCAAGAATAAACGTCACCCCATCAGGACTATTAGTATTGTGTACTTCAATATCTCCGCGATGAAACTCAGTAATCAGCCTGACGATATAAAGACCAAGCCCCAGGTGAGGCGCGCTGGTTTTGTGTTGACGCACCGAGACCATTGAATCGAACAGGCTACCGCGCATCTCAGCGGGCAGGGTAGGGCCTTGATTGTGAACAGTGATAGAGAGGTTGTCTTCGCTGTATTCAATTGAAATGGTAATGGGGCTATTCTCTTTGGCGAAGTCGGTCGCATTATCGACAAGCTTATCCATCAACTGTGCGAGCAGCTCTGGCGAGCCATCAATGTTGATAGACTGAGCTGAGTTACTACAACGATAATCAAAGCGCTGTAGTGGATAAGCAAGTCGGTAACCGGCAACACATGCTTCAATGACTTTGCTGACGCAGAATGATTCTCGCTTTTCATGCAGGATAGTCTGTTCGAGATGGGTCGCTTCACTCATGCGGGTGAGAATACTATTGAGGCGTGTTATGCCCTCGTTGGCGCGCTGCACATAGGTGATGCTTTGTGGATCGAGCTTAGTCTGGTCGAGGTTATCGAGCGATGAACGTACTATCGTAATCGGGGTTCTGAGTTCATGGCTTAGCTTACTCGACATGGTTTCGAGATAGCGATTGTACTGTGAGAGGCGCTGCAACATGCTGGCGAAGCTGCGGCCGAGGTCGCCGATTTCATCGCTCGATTTAGTGTGAAGTTTTATTGATTGAATTTTCCCGTCATCACCGATGCTGGCATCGACCTGATTACGTAAGCGATGAATTCGAAATGATAAACGGGTTGCGAATGCAAGCAGCACTCCAACAGTTAAAAGAAAGGTGAGTATGCTCATATTAGCCATCGCTTCGATGACGCGATTCTGTAAGATTAAAATGCTATTGCTGTTTTCTTCAATGGCGATAGTACCCACAATTTTGTCGTCAATATAAACAGGGTGGGCGACGAAGATAACAGTAGTATCTCGGTGTTCTGTGGTGCGCCAGTAGGCGCGAGGGTTCCCTGCTAGCGCAGTAGAAATCGCAGGATTATCCAGCCGTGATGCAGAGGAAAGTTGATCATTAAACCCATTGACAGGCTGCTCCAGTATTAGGCGATAAAATAGTTTCATCAAGACAGAAAAGGGTGGTGGGTTACTTTGATTTTGTTGAGCGATGGGGTCATCATCGAAACCCTCTGTCAGTTCACCTGCCATACCGATGACACGTCGGTCGGTATCGGTTACCCAGGTACGACTATTGTTTGTCTTTAGCTGGTTTAATAAAGCCTCCATCTTTGGATCAGAAATAATGATAGAACCAAGTGCGCGGACATCTTCAGTATTTCCACTGGCGACGATATTTTTTACGTCGCCATTTTCGGCATCATCAATATCAGCTACGGCGATGGAAAATTTATTCCCAATCATAGATAAAGGAATTTGTATTTCTACAGTATAGCCATGTTGACTATATTTCCATTCGCCCTTGATTCTGGGTTCTGGTCTGAGTGGCAGTAAGTGATGATTGTTACTTTGTGATGGCATCAAATAAGCAGTGACCGCACCAGGTATTATGGTGGCGATTTGATAGCGCCTGAAATCCCCTTCGTTATCGAGCATGCTTAACCGCAGGTGGTCGGAGCGATCAATGCGCAGGCTTTTGGGTGAACGGTAAACAACATGGTCGTCTTTGATCCGCAACACCACATAGAGAAAATCTTTATCGTGTCCCATCCGTTGTAGTACTTCGAGATCACCGCTATTGTTACCGAGGGGGCGTTCTCTGTTTTTATACTGTTGCCAGTCATCCATGTAACCATCGAGCTGAATGGGTGTCTGAAGCGAACGGATATAGAGGTGTGATTGAGTATTATCCGCAGTGGAAATAGTGACATGATTGTCGAGCAATTTCTGCTGTCCACTCATCACTGCGGCCATGATCGTAACTCGATCGATGAGCTTATCTTCATGGGCGGTACGAAGATAGGACTCAAGGCTTAGAATATACTGGTAGCCAAGCCACGGCACCACTAACAGCGTTAGTGATGTCAGTAGTAGTTTGCCGCGAATGCCCATCGTTATGACGAGCTTTCCAGCCAGCGGTACCCCATGCCGTAGACGCTGTCGATAGCAGTAAAGGTGTCATCTATTTCGGCGAATTTTTTTCGTACCCGTTTGATGTGCGATGTGATGGTGCTGTCATCGACGACGATATGGGCATCCTTCATTAACTGTTCGCGACTCTTTACATGACCGGGGTGTCTGGCGAGGCAGTGAATCAGCCAGAATTCAGTCAGGCTGATTTCTAGTGGTTGTCCGCGCCAGCTGACACTGTAACGGTTCATATCTAATAGCAACTCGCCACGTTTTAGTTGTTGCTCATCGGCCTGCGGCTGTTGCAGGGCATCGATGCGCCGAAAAAAAGCAGCAACGCGGGCGCAGAGATTGACCAGACTGATGTCTTTGGTCAGGTAATCATCCGCACCGAGACGCAGACCGGAAACGATGTCGAGATCGCTGTCACGGGCAGTAAGAAAAATAATGGGCAGTGTTGGGGATTGCTGACGTAACAGTCGGCACAGTTCAAAGCCCCCTTCGATTTCATCATTGAGGCCGATGTCCAATAGCACCAGGTCGGGCAGTTGTTGTGAAAAACCTTCTGCCGCCGCTGCACGATCGGCATAACTCGTTATTTCGTAACCCTGCTTTTGCAGTGCCTCGACATAGTTTTTACGGAGGGCCTCTTCATCCTCAACAATGGTGATTCGTTTGCTCATCTGCGCATCCAGTTGTGTTCTTTTAATAAACTAGCATAAGCGGGGGTGGTTGTGATGTGCCTTGGTCACATTGCCATTATTGATCATTTTTGATTCCGTTTGGCCAGTATTGCCACGCTTGATTGCGCGTTCCTCATTTAGGCAGGAATTTAAAAATCAGAATAGCTGATTTGAAGAGCGTTATATTTTTTGCTGACGACAAAGGCATCGGTCAGTTATCTACGCATGATAATACGTGGCCGTAGTCGACACGGCGTGATAAAAAATATCAGGGGATAAAGTGGCTTTATTATAACGGGTGTGAATATCGATAAAGCCCCGGCCAATCAACCAAGGCTTTATCATTTATCTTTGTGATCTCGGCGAGACTGTCCAATCACAGCCAGCAAACGGTGAGTCGATTATTGAGTAATGGGATCCAGCGTAATCTCAACACGACGGTTGAGTGAGCGGCCTTCAGCCGTATCATTGGACGCTACCGGGAATGCCTCGCCGTAACCCATCGATGCCAGCCGTTCGATGTTGATCCCTTCTTTCTCGAGATACATGGCGACAGTGGAGGAACGCTGTTGCGAGAGGCGCTGGTTGAGCTGGCTTGAGCCGACGCTATCGGTGTGGCCGGCGATGTTAACCAGTGTGGCGTCGAACTCATTCAGCACTAGTACGACAGAATCCATCACATCAAAAAACTGTGGATTGAGGCTATAACTCCCCGTATCAAAGGTCACATTGCCGGGCATGTTAAGGATGATGTTGTCGCCGTTACGGGTGATACTAACGCCACTGCCCTGTAGTTTCTGGCGCAGCTTGGCTTCTTGTTGATCCATGTAAAAGCCAACCCCGCCGCCCGCAATTGCACCAATGCCAGCGCCCTTGAGTGCGCGTTCTTTACGGTCTTCCCGATCAGCCGAAGCCGCGCCGATGATGGCACCGACCAAGGAGCCAATCATCGCGCCGCCGGCGGTTTTTGACATCTGCTGTTCATTGGTGAAGGGGTTGATGGTCGAGCATCCCTGTAATGCAAGTAAAGTGGTGCTGATTAATAGGATCGCATAGGGATAGATGCTCTTGTTTTTCATGTCTGTTATTGCCTGTTGTTATGGAGGTCGGGGGATTAAAGCATGGCATATAATACCCTGTTCCCTAATGTGTTCAAAATCATCGCACTGTTGTGATCGAAAGGGACGCTATAAAAAAGCCCTGATCTTCGATAAAGATCAGGGCTTTTTGTTGACTACCTGCAATGGGTTATGAGGTCAGCAGTGGTGCAATCACCAGACTCACAATCGCCAGCACGTTGATCAGGATGTTCATCGATGGCCCCGAGGTGTCTTTGAATGGATCACCGACGGTGTCACCGACCACGCATGCCTTGTGGACATCAGACCCTTTGCCGCCGAGGTTGCCCTTTTCGACATACTTTTTGGCGTTATCCCATGCGCCGCCGGCATTGGCCATCATTAGCGCGAGCAGCACACTGCCGAGCAGTGCGCCACCGAGCATGCCGCCAAGTGCTGAGGCACCGAGACCGAAGCCGACCACCACCGGTGCCGAGACCGCCAGCACGCCGGGGAGCACCATCTTTTTTAGCGCCGCTTGAGTGGCAATATCGATACAGCGTGCGCTGTCGGGTTTTGCCGTCCCTTCCATCAGGCCGGGGATCTCACGGAATTGGCGTCGGATCTCCTGGATCATTTCAAACGCGGCATCGCCGACCGCGGTCATCGTTAATGATGCAACGAGGAACGGGAAGACGCCACCGAGGAACATCCCCATCAATACCACCGGCTCGCCAAGATCCAGCGAGAAGTCCGGGATGCGTGCTGAGACATCCTGAATATAGGCGGCGATGATCGCCAGCGCGGCCAGTGCCGCCGCACCGATCGCAAAACCCTTGCCGATGGCGGCGGTGGTGTTGCCCAGTTCATCGAGTGAATCGGTGATCTTGCGCGTTTCAGGCCCCATTTCACTCATCTCGGCGATCCCGCCGGCATTGTCTGCAACCGGGCCGTAGGCATCGATCGCCATCGTGATACCGACGGTACCGAGCATACCGATCGCCGCGATGCCCACGCCATAAAGCCCGCAGAGCTTGCTGGAGACATAAATAATCGCACACAAAGTGAGCACCGGTATCACTACCGATTGCATCCCGATCGCCAGGCCGGTGATCATCACCGTGGCGGGCCCGGTCTCGCCTGACTGTGCGATATCACGCACGGGTTTGCCGGCGGTGTAATACTCGGTGACAAGCCCGATGATGATGCCACCTACCGCACCGGTCAGCACCGCGCCCCAGATATTAAAGGAGACACCCGCCCCCCAGATGACAATCACGGCCAGCAACATATAGGCGAGCGACGCGCCGATGGTGCCGATGCGCAGTGCCACTTCGGGGGACTTATCGGCATACTTTTTCACTATCGCAACCCCGGCGATCGAGCACAGCAGGCCCGCCGAGGCGAGTGCCAGCGGTAGAAACATCAGGCTTTCGCGAGGGCCGAGGGTGTCGACGATATCCACCGCAAGTGTCGCCGCCATTGCAATCGTGGCAATCATCGCACCACAGTAGGACTCAAAAATATCTGAGCCCATGCCCGCCACATCGCCGACGTTGTCACCAACGTTATCGGCGATCACGCCGGGGTTACGGGGGTCATCTTCGGGGATGCCGGCTTCGATTTTACCGACCAAATCAGCCCCAACATCCGCACTTTTGGTGAAGATACCGCCACCGACACGCGAGAAGAGCGCCACACTGGAGGCCCCCATGCCGAAGCCGTGGATGGTATGCGCCGTTTCAGGGTCGCCGCCAAAAAAGAGGTAGAGGAAGCCGAGCCCCAGCAGGCCAATCGCGGCGACGGTGAGTCCCATCACTGAACCGCCGTAAAAGGCGACGGTTAAGGCCTCGGCGGCCCCCTTTTCATGGGCGGCCACGGTGGTGCGGACATTCGCTTTGGTCGCCGCATGCATGCCGATATAACCGGCACAGGCGGAACAGGCCGCGCCGAGCAGAAAGGCGAAGGTAGTGCCCGCGCCCAGTGACATTGCCAACAATACAGCGACGACAGCGACAAAGATGCCCAGAATGGTGTATTCGCGCTTGATGAAGACCATCGCGCCCTGGTGAATTTCTTCGGCAATCTCCGCGGCTTTGCCTTCACCACCAGGATATGCTTTGACCATTTGATAGATACGATAGGCCACGTACAGCCCAAAACCACCCAGTATCGGTGGCAACAGATGAGTGATACTCATGTTTTCCCCCTACGCGTGTTTTTTGATCTCGTTCTTAATTTGGTACCACATATGGCGGCGGGTGACAAAAACTAGCCGTTGTCAGGCGCCTCGTTCGAGCATATTTTAAATAGAGCATTAGTGCAATTCATAAAATGGAGCCAATTTTTTGGCTTAGTGACTGGATGACGTATGATTTAAGCGGATTCCTGCCGCCGGTGCCTTGGTCGTTGTTGTATAATGCGTACCTTTTTGGAAGTGGAGAAAAGCGCGATGAATCTGGATAGGGTGACCACCGGTGGTAAAAACGTCCCTGATGAATTTAATGTCATCATTGAGATACCGTCTCACAGTGATCCGGTGAAATATGAAGTGGATAAAGAGACCGGCGCAATGTTTGTCGACCGCTTCATGAGTACCGCAATGTATTACCCCTGTAACTACGGTTACATCCCGCATACGCTGTCGGATGATGGTGACCCGACCGATGTGCTGGTTGTCAGCCCGGTACCACTGATCAGCGGATCGGTGATTCAGTGCCGTCCCGTCGGCGTTTTAAAAATGACCGATGAAGCGGGTAGCGATGCCAAGTTGCTGGCCGTGCCGTTGACCAAATTGTGTGATCTTTACAAAGACGTGAAAGGGCCGGACGATATGCCACAGCAGTTGCTGGCGCAGATTGCACATTTCTTTCAGCATTACAAAGACCTGGAGAGCAACAAGTGGGTCAAGCTGGAAGGTTGGGGTGGCCTGGACGATGCGAAGGAAGAGATTGTCTCCAGCATCAAGCGTTTCGAAGATACCCCTGTTAAGCCTTGTTTTTAACTTGTTATATAGTGTCCATGTTGGGCGATCTCATTTACCCGCTCGCAATTATTACTATGACAATTTAGCATGCCCTGAATGAGCAGCACTGGCCACCATCACAGCCACCATCACGGCACCGGCAATACCCTGATATGGGCGCTGGTGCTGACGGTGGGTTTCGCCGTGGTCGAAGTGATTGGCGGTGTGCTCTCTAGTTCGCTGGCACTATTGGGTGACGCCGGGCATATGTTCTCGGATGCTACCGCGTTGGGGCTGGCGGCATTTGCGGCGTGGGTCGCAAAGCAGCCGCGCTCGGCTCGACACTCTTATGGGCTGGTGCGCGCTGAAGTGGTGGCCGCATTGGTCAATGGCCTGTTTATGCTGGTGATTGTGTTTACGATTGCCTATCACGCCATTGAACGTCTGTGGCAACCACAGCCGGTGGCGGGGGGCACGGTGATGGTGATTGCGGCAATTGGGCTGGCCGTCAATATCGTGGTGGCGATGATGTTACATCGCGGTGAGCAGACGCTGAATACGCGTGCCGCCTATCTGCATGTGATGGGCGATCTGCTGGGTTCGGCCGCTGCGTTGGTCGCGGGCGCGGTGATCTACTTCACCGGCTGGATGCCGATTGATCCTTTGTTGTCACTATTGATCTGCGGCTTGATTCTCTATTCCAGTGTGCAACTGCTACGCGAAGTGCTGCATGTCATCATGGAAGGGGTGCCGCTTTATCTTGAACTTGAAGAGATTGATGACGCGTTGGTGGCACCCGCAGGCGTGAGTTCAGTCCATGACCTTCATGTCTGGACGTTATCCAGCGGTCTGGTGGCGTTGTCGGCCCATGTGGTGATTCGCGATATGCACGATTGGCAGCGTGTGCTTGCAGAACTCCGCGCAGTGCTCGATCAACGTTTTGACATCCAGCACGTCACGTTACAGCCTGAGCTGGTGGGGGAGCCGGGTGCGTTGCCTGAGTGTGATCACGCCTGTGAAAATCGATAAAGCAGGTGAAGCGCTATTGAGAGTTAATGGAATGCGAGCACTGCAAAACTGATCACCAGAAATGCGAGGAAGGGCCCGATGGGGGCAAAGCGCTTCATCTTTTTCATCGCCGCCAGCGCGGCCTCACCTTCGCTGCGTTTAGCTTTGATCGCCAGGATCTTCATCATCACGGTGTAAATGACTATCGCAACGACCATCGCCATCTTCATCCAGAAGGCCCAGTTGAGTGATTTAATCTCGAACCCGGGCTGCATCAGTAAAAAGTAGCCGGTGATCAGTAGCAATAACAGGCCTAACAGTCCCACACCGGATATCGCTGCACCAGCACCTAACATGATCTTTTTAGCGGTCACAGGGTCTTTGAGACGCCGCGCATGGAGCGACAGGCCCATCATATAAAAAGAGGTGCCGGCCCCCATGGCGAGACCGAGAAAATGAAGGATCAAAATGAAGTCATACATTGCATCATTGTGACACATCCGACGTATGTAGTGATCACGGTTGATAAACCTGTGTATCAGTACGTATTTACTCTTGTTTGGCGATCAGGGTGGTTGTTTATGGTTAAACCGATTACTATCGTGTGACGGTTGTATAGTGTTTAACCGCACCAAGTTTTGATTGAGGATTATCGCGTGGAAAAAACTGTCGCTCTATTTGATTTGCCGTATCAGTGGATATTTCCGGTGGTCTTTGTTGTGATGACTGGGGTCATTGCTATTTTTTTTATGAAGTATGTGATCTTTGCTGAAAATACAGATGATGATGCCGAGCAGACGACACTACCGCCACCGGTCGAATCTGAACCGCCAGAAGCCTGCCCACCTGTGATTCAAAGACCTGGGGTGCACGATGAGAGTAAGTTGCACTAATCGGATCAGCTTTTAAGCTAGAGAGATATTGTACAGAGCCAGATCGTCACTTGGAAAATCCTACTGTGGTGTGACACGCAAAAAACAGCCTCTATTTACTGTGACATGCTGCTGTAAAAGCGGTGACTTGATCGGTCATTATAAGAAATGAAAGTAAATCTGATTTTTATTGGTGTCAGTGCTTTACTGCTTAAGAAAGCTGTGTTTACTTTATCAACGATCTAGATTAAATAATAGTTGCAGCAAAAAATAAGAATAATTATCATTATCTTAGTTGAATGAAGTAACTATTTTGTAGTGTTTTTAGTGGAAATTTGAACATGAATATTTTAAAAAAATTGAGTGTGATGCTATTGGGACTGTTGATGGTGATACCTGCAGTACAGGCTGTAGATGGTGAATTAATCATCTATTCTGGACGCAGTGATACCTTTGTAAAGCCAGTGATTAAAGCGTTCACTGAGAAAACGGGCATTAAAGTAATATTGCACAGTGCCAAATCGACGGCCCTGCTGAACAAGTTAAAGATTGAAGGTGAGCGCACACGTGCAGATCTATACCTGAGTAATGATGCAGGGAATCTTCAGCTGGGCAGTGAAATGGGGCTGTTTAAACCATTGCCAGCCAGTGTCACGAGTGTGATTGCGCCAAAATTTCGTACGCCAGACAATAGCTGGGTAGGCCTTTCCGCACGTTCGCGCGTGTTAGTTGCCAATACTGAAGTGGATACCCGTTTTGTAAAATCGGTATTTGATCTTACTGATTCAAGGCTTAAAGACCGTATCGCCGTCACTCACAGTGGTAATGGAAGTTTTATTGCCGGTGTAACTGTTTACATGCTGGCAGCGGGTAAAGAGAAAACCCGTACCTGGCTAGAAGGTGTGAAGAAAAATGCCGCTGGGCAGAATTTTGATAAACACAGCAAAGTTGTAAGCGCGGTTGCGAGCGGGAAAAAGTCCGTTGGATTGGTGAATCATTATTACATCTACCGTCATCTGGATGAGAAGCCGGATGCACCGATCAAAATTATCGTACCGGATCAGGGCGAAGACGGTATGGGCGTGGCATGGAATGTTGCGGGGATCGCAGTGAGTAAGTATACGAAGCAATATGAAGCGGCAGTTAAATTAGTTGAATACCTGGTATCAGAAGATGGTCAAAAGCGCTTTGCAGAAGTTAACCGTGAATATCCCACACGTGATGGCATCGCGGCAGCCAAAGAGGTGCCGGTAGCGGATAGCTTCAAAGTGGCATCGGTAGCGATGGCTGAACTTGGTAAACAGCGAAATGCCACCATCGATTTGCTGGAGGCAGTAGGCATGCCTTAGTGGCATTTTGCCCATGATAGTAAAGCGCTTTTCCATTCTTTCGGGAGTGACGGGGGTAGTCGTCTTAACGGCGGCTATCCCTTTGCTCTTTGTGATTTATAGTAGTTTACAGCTTTCAACTGAGCGCTGGGCAGGACTATGGAGTACACGCCTTCCCGGCTTAATGGCCAACACCCTGTGGCTTGGTTTGGTTGTGGCGATCAGTTGTTTATTACTGGGTGTTTCATCAGCATGGTTGATTGCACGCCGTCAGTTTGCCGGGCGCACGGTGGCGATCTGGCTGATGGTACTTCCATTGGCGATTCCGACTTATGTGTTTGCTTATATTTACACCTCATTATTGTCAGAAGATGGTTGGTTAGGGCTAGCCTGGCTAAGTGTCTTTGGCAGTGCCGTTGAAATTCCGAATATCTATTCCGGTTGGGGCGCTGCATTTATTCTCTCGTTAGCCGGTTTTTCATACGTTTTTTTACTGACACGCACATCCTTGGAACAGGCAAGTACCAGTATGGAGGAGGCCGCGAGATTGCAGGGCGCAACCCCATTTGAAGTGTTTTGGCGAGTACAGTTGCCGCTATTGCGGCCCGCACTGGCGGCATCGCTAGCGGTGGTTGTATTGCACGTGCTCTCTGATTTTGGCGCTGTGAGCATGTTACGTTTCCAGACGTTCACGTTGAGTATCTACACGCAGATGGAAGGCCGCATGGATAATCAGGCAGCCGCAGGGTTGAGTCTGGTGCTGGTACTGATGAGTTTGATGTTTCTGGTACTGGAGCGTTTTTTCCGCAGTCGACAGCGCTATTTTAGCCATAGTCGAGCACGTAGGTTTGAGGCAAAAGTGGCCAGTGGTGGTGAGTTGATCATGATCTGGGGATGGCTCGGTACGGTAGCGTTATTCGCCTTTATTCTGCCATTGACCTGGGTGTTGCACTGGAGCTGGCAAGCGTGGAGTGCCGATTTAATTGGCACAGAGTTCTGGGATTACACGCGCAACTCGCTGGTATTAGGGTTCATTGCAGCAAGCGTAACAATAGTCGTGGCATTACCCGTGGCGCTCTATCACGCGCGGGTACGTTCATGGTTGAGTGAATGTTATCTGCATCTGTCGAGTATTGGCTTTGTGTTGCCGGGGCCGGTGATTGCACTTGGTGTCATCACTTTTGTGATTACGCAGATACCCCTGCTTTACGGGGGGTTGTTTGTGCTGATGATGGCATTAGTGGTGCGTTTTTTACCGCTTGCGGTACAGTCACAGGAAGCCGCACTGCAACAGCTGACGCCATCGATTGAGCAGGCTGGACGGGTGCTGGGGGCCAGTCCTTTAGAAAATTTGTGGCGCGTAACGTTGCCAATGATGCGAGGTGGCATGATGACCGCTTGGGTGCTGGTGTTTATCGATGTATTAAAGGAATTGCCGGCCACCTTGATTCTACGTCCGATCGGTTACGACACATTGCCGGTACGCATTTGGATCGAGTCGAGCGAAGAAATGCTCGAGCTTGCGGCGCCGGCGGCCTTGATGTTGATAGTGGGCACTTTGCCTGCATTATGGCTGATGATGAAGAGCGAGCGTATACGCTAGGAAAAGTCCAATCCTAAATATAAAATATTCTTGGATTTCAAGGAAGTAATCGTTATATTGTGGACGCGATTAAATGTTTATTGGTGAGGCAATTGCGACTCATCAATTGTGTATAAGTTGTATCGACGTCAACGAAAGCAAGCGAGTGAATACGTTTAGGTAAGTAAACACTTGTCCGCGATCAGTCGGCTACTTAATGTGTGTGGTTATGGGGAATAAATATGGTTGCAAGAACACCGCTTTATCAAGAGCATGTAAATTTGGGCGCGAAAGTCGTCGATTTTGCTGGCTGGGATATGCCACTACATTACGGTTCGCAGGTTGAGGAGCACTACAAAGTTCGAGGGGATGCGGGAATGTTTGATGTCTCGCACATGACCTTTGTGGATTTGAGAGGTAAGCGCGTGCGCGAATTCCTCCGCTACCTACTGGCCAATAATGTGGATCGATTGCAACATCAGGGGCGAGCCCTCTATACCTGCATGCTTAATGAGCAGGGCGGTGTTGTGGATGATCTGATCGTCTATTTTCTCGATGAAACGCACTTCCGCATGGTTGTCAATGCAGGTACGCATGATAAGGACATGGCGTGGATCAATCGTCACGCAGTGTCATTTGATATAGAAGTGACAGAGCTGACCGATGTTGCATTGCTCGCCATACAGGGGCCACAGGCGCGAGACAAAGTACATGCCCTGTTGAGCGATGGTGCGCGTGAAAAGGCTGAGGCACTGGCCCCTTTTAATGCGGTGGAAGTCGAAGGCCTGTTTATTTCCCGTACGGGTTATACGGGGGAAGATGGTTACGAGGTGATGGTGCCACAGGCACAGGCGGTCGAATTTTGGCGTGGGTTACTTGAAAGCGGCGTCAATCCTATTGGGCTGGGCGCGCGCGACACGCTCCGGTTAGAAGCTGGCATGAATCTCTATGGTGCTGATATGGATGAAAATATCACGCCGCTGGAGGCGGGTCTGAAGTGGACAGTGGGATGGGAGCCACAAGATCGTAATTTTATTGGACGCGAGGCACTCAAAGCACAGTATAATGCAACCCCTTCGCGAAAGCTGGTCGGTCTGATACTGGATGATCGTGGCGTGTTGCGTGGACACCAGCGTGTGATCGTTGATGGCGAAGCGGTCGGTGAAGTCACTAGTGGTAGTTTTTCGCCTATATTAGGGAAGGCGATCGCCTTCGCGCGCGTTCCAAATGAAGTTGAAGGTTCAGTATTAGTTGAGATGCGAGGTAAGCAGTTGCCTGCCCGAGTCGTCAAGCCTCCGTTTGTCCGGCATGGCAAGGCCTGTTTCGAATAACATTTTTTTGTTAGAAAAACAGTAATTTTAAGGAAAGATAAATGAGCAATGCGCCTTCACATTTGAAATATACGAAGTCCCATGAGTGGGTCGAATCAATGCTGGATGATACCTATCGAATTGGTATCAGTGACCATGCGCAGGACCTATTAGGTGACATGGTGTTTATTGAGTTGCCTGAAGTCGGGCAGGCACTGAGCGCTTCTGATGAGTGTGCTGTGGTCGAATCGGTCAAGGCCGCCTCGGATGTTTATAGCCCGTTGAGTGGTGAAGTCCTTGAGATTAATGAAGCGCTAGTGGAGAGCCCCGATCTCGTCAATCGCGACCCCTATGTGGATGGCTGGCTCTTTACCATTAAGGCAAGCGACGCTAGCGAACTGGATGAGCTGCTCACCGCAGATCAATATATTGAACTGAGTAGTGACGACGACCATTAGGATCTGATTGAGCGTCACCGCTCGAAATGACAGTGTAATCGACCGCGTTGGCACCTTTAGGGTGCCACGCTTGTTTTTAAACTAACGTAAATAAGTTGTTAAGTTATGCCCTTTATCCCCCATACCGAAAATGATGTGCAACAGATGCTGGCGTCGATTGGCGTTAGCGATATCGAAACATTGTTTGATGAGATTCCCGCTGAGCTACGCATTCGCTCCCTTGATAAAGTACCCGCCGGCTTGAATGAAATGGAGATGTCGCGCTTGATGCGGGCTCGCGCCGCCGGCCCGCAGCCACTCTGTTTTATCGGTGCCGGCGCGTACGAGCATCATATACCTGCGGCCATCTGGGAGATTGTCACCCGCGGTGAGTTTTATTCGGCTTACACCCCTTATCAGGCTGAGGCGAGTCAGGGCACGTTGCAGCTGATCTATGAATATCAAAGCATGATGGCGCACCTCACTGGCATGGAAGCCTCTAACGCATCGCTTTACGATGGCGCCTCCGGGCTGGCTGAAGCCGTGTTGATGGCCGTGCGAGCCAATCGTCAATCGAAGTCTAAACGCATTTTGATGCCTGCAACGGTGAATCCAAATTACCGCAGCGTGGCGCAGACCATTGTTGAGAATCAGGGCATCACACTGGAGCTGGTGGATTACGCAGTTGAAGCAGGGTGCATCGATGTGGCATCACTACCGACCGACCCCGGTGATGTGGCCGCATTAGTCATCCCGCAGCCCAACTTCTTTGGTGTGCTGGAAGATGTGAATGCATTGACTGACTGGGCACACGCCCACGGCATGCTGGTGATTGCCACAGTGAACCCAACCTCACTGGCGCTGCTGACACCGCCCGGTGAATGGGGTGAGCACGGCGCTGATATTGTCTGTGGCGAAGGGCAGCCGCTGGGCGTGCCGCTGGCGGGCGGTGGCCCCTATTTTGGATTTATGTGCTGCAACCTGAAACACGTGCGCCAGATGCCGGGGCGTATTGTCGGACGGACTGTCGACGTTGATGGAAAAGATGGCTTTACACTGACGCTACAGGCCCGCGAACAGCATATCCGCCGTTCCAAAGCGACCTCAAATATTTGTACCAATCAGGGGCTGGTGGTCACCGCAGCAACAATCTACATGACGTTGTTGGGTGCACAGGGTTTACAGCGCGTGGCGTCGGCATCCCATCACAACACTCAGGTTTTGTGTGAACGACTGAACGTGATCGATGGTGTTGCCAGCGCATTTACATCACCGACCTTTCATGAGTTTGTCATTAAGTTCGACGGCGTTAAGGCGGCAGATGTGCTGACAGCGCTCACGGCCAAAGGTGTATTGGGTGGGTTTAATCTGAGCGAAGACTATCCCGGGCTGGGCGAGGCGATTCTCGTTTGTGTCACGGAAACCAAAACAGCAGAGGACCTAAGTGCCTATTGTGATGCGCTGACCGCGGTCATGGTCGAGCTTAAAGGGGGTGTGGCATGAGTCACGAGATAAACAATCAGCAGGATGGTGTGATCTTCGACAAATCACATCGTGGACGCAGTAATGACGGCCAGGCGCCACATGTTGTCGCAAAGAGCGATACGATTCCGACGGCACTGTTGCGTAACACGCCGCCGCTGCTGCCAGAGGTGTCTGAAATGCAGACGGTGCGACATTTCACGCGCCTGTCGCAGAAAAACTTTTCGATCGATACCCATTTTTACCCGCTCGGCTCATGCACCATGAAATACAACCCTCGCGCCTGTAATACGCTGGCGATGTTGCCGGGTTTTCTCGGTTACCATCCGCTCGCCCCGGTTGAAACAGGCCAGGGCTTCATGACCTGCATGTATGAGTTGCAGGAGATATTGAAAGAAGTGACCGGCATGAAAGAGGTCTCGCTGACACCGATGGCGGGCGCGCAAGGTGAATTTGCTGGCATGGCGATGATCCGCGCCTATCATGATGCGCGTGGCGATACTGCACGCTGCGAGGTGATCTGCCCCGATGCCGCGCACGGCACCAACCCAGCGACGGCGGTGATGTGTGGTTATAAGGTGAAAGAGATTCCAACCAAGGCAGATGGTGATATCGATATTGATGCACTGAAAGCGGCGATAGGGCCGCAGACCGCGGGAATCATGTTGACCAATCCATCGACGGTCGGGGTGTTTGAACGTCGCATCACTGAAATTGCGAAGATCGTGCACGATGCTGGCGGCCTGCTCTATTACGATGGTGCCAACCTCAATGCGATTTTGGGTAAAGTGCGCCCCGGTGATATGGGGTTTGATGTGATTCACATGAATCTGCACAAAACATTCTCAACGCCACATGGCGGCGGCGGGCCGGGTGCGGGCCCTGTTGGTGTGAGTGAGCGTCTGATCCCGTTTCTGCCGGTGCCGATGGTGGGCTATGACGGCGAACAGTATCGTTGGCTGACAAAAAAAGATCGTCCACAAAGTATCGGTCGCCTGTCGGCCTTTGCTGGAAACGCTGGTGTATTGATGCGTGCTTATATTTACGCACGCCTGCTGGGGCGAGAAGGGATGCCGCGTGTCGCAGAGTATTCAACACTGAATGCCAATTACATTATGGTTGAGTTACAGAAAAAAGGGTTTGATCTTGCGTTTCCATCGCGACGCGCCACCCATGAATTTATCGTGACCTTAAAACGTCAGGCGAAGACGCTCGATGTTTCGGCGATGGACTTTGCGAAGCGTCTGCTGGATTATGGCTACCATGCACCGACGACTTACTTTCCATTGTTGGTGCCAGAGTGTTTCCTGATCGAACCGACCGAGACTGAAGATAAAGACACACTGGATGGCTTTATCGACGCGATGGGCAAAATCAAACACGAGGCCGAGACTCAGGCTGAGATGGTTAAGGCCGCGCCCTATACGTTACCACTGCGTAGATTAGATGATGTGCGTGCGGCACGTGAACTGGACATCGTGTGGCAGCCGCGTGAGCAAACCGAGTAAAAGCGGATTCGCGCGGATTATCGATACCGCGGGCTATTCGTGGTCAGGGCTGAAGGCAGGGTTTAAACATGAAGCGGCCTTTAGGCGGGAGCTCTGCCGCAGTGATGGTCGCACTGTTAAATGTGATTGTTGTGAGGCTACTGGTAGTGCTTGATAACGGTGTTGGCTAACGCTGTTAAATTATTTTAATAAAAGGAAATACAATGTCTGCATTGATCTGTGGCTCATATGCCTACGACACCATTATGGTGTTCCACGATAAATTCCAGAACCACATCCTCCCCGATAAGGTGCACATGCTGAATGTCTCTTTTCTGGTGCCGGACATGCGCCGTGAATTTGGGGGTTGCGCGGGCAATATCGCCTATAACTTGAAGTTACTGGGCGGCACGCCACTGCCGATGGCCACCGTGGGTAGCGACTTTGCCCCGTATGCCGAATGGATGGACGAGTGCGGCATTAGTCGTGATTACATCAAAGTGATCGACGATAGCTTTACCGGACAAGCCTTTATTACCACCGACTTATCTGACAATCAGATTACCGCCTTTCATCCCGGCGCGATGAGCATGTCACATGAAAACCACGTTGCTGATGCGCCCGGTGCAACCATCGGTATTGTTTCTCCAGATGGACGTGACGGCATGATTGAGCACGCAAAAGAATTTGAGGCAGCGGACATTCCATTTATCTTTGATCCCGGCCAGGGGTTACCCATGTTTGATGGCGAAGACCTTCTGCGCTTTATCGAGCAGGCGAGCTGGGTCACGGTGAATGATTATGAAATGCAGCTGTTACAGGATCGCACCGGTCTTTCAGCACATGAGATTGCGCAGCGCGTTAACGCGTTGATTGTGACGTTAGGGGGCGAGGGTTCGCACATTTATACAAAAAATCGCCGCATCGAAATCCCATCAATCAAGCCCGCGCAACTGGCAGATCCCACCGGTTGTGGCGATGCCTATCGAGCCGGTCTTTTATATGGGTTGATGAATGAGCTGGACTGGGAGACCACAGGTCGCATGGCCTCGCTGGCGGGGGGGATTAAGATTGAACATGCTGGTACGCAGCAGCACTCATATACGCGGGAAGCCTTTAATCTCCGTTTTACAAAAGAATTTAGCCGGAGTATTTAATGCCACCAGTGTGACGCCTATTTATTTTTGGGCGTTACACTCATTCGATGGTTTAGGTTGTACGACATGTTTTAGTGGTGACAGGTTTATTTCATCCAGCACTACGCTGTTGCGTGCATTGATAATCAGCGCAATGGCATCGGCGACATCTTCCGGCAATAAATAATGATCATTCTGATCGCCGTGGGTGAAGTCTAGTTCATCAAAGAACGCGGTTTTGACCATGCCGGGATTGATGATACTAACCGCCACGCCACTTTTACTGCACTCATCACGCAACGCCTGTGCCAGTCCGCGCACCGCAAATTTAGTGGCGCAATAAATACTCCCCTTGCGGCTTCCCTTAAGCGCAGCCTCCGAACCGATAAAAATGAGTGTGGTGCTTTGTTGTTTCTTCAGCGCCGGCATAAAGGCCCGCGTGACATAGGCCTGGCTGACAAAGTTTAGATCGATCAGAGAACGTATTTGATCATAAGAGAATTCTTCCAGCGAACCAAACTGTCCGCGTCCAGCGCAGCAGATGATCGCATCGATATCGGGGTGTGCCTTTGAGATTCTTTGTAATTGCTCAGGGAGCGATTCGAGCGCTTCGAGGTCTAGCGAAAAGGGCGTGAATGATGGATGACCGCATGTGAATTGACTGAAGTTGCGTGCGATCCCGATAACCTCGTGCCCATCATTCAAGAATCGTTCACAAGCGGCGCGGCCGATGCCCGCACTGGCCCCTGTGACTAAAATTTTTCGCGCGCGATGGATCATGGTTTTTCTGCCGGGGTGCACGCAAAAAAGAGGCTTTGTGGGATATATTGCATGAGTTGATCGTAGCAAAAACGGGTCATCTGTTCTTCCAGTTCTTTTTGATAGGTGATCATGCCGCGGTTTTCTTCGAACCTGCCAGCAAAGAGTTTCTCTTCCGGATAAAGGTTGGCCATGTTCTGGTGAAACGCCTTGGGTGTGCGTAGGGTGCCGAGGCTAACGGAGTGAATGCTGTCGGTGGATAGGCGCGAAAATAGTTGTTCAAATAACTGTTGGTAAAGTTGTTCGAACCCCTCCTGATAGACCATTGGATCAAATCTGAGGCCAAGTTTCCAGCCGTGTTGTTGAAGTTTCACCATAGCCTCAATCCGTTTTTCGACAGAAGGCACGCCATGCTCCAGTGCCTGTGATATCACTTCAGGGGTGAAACTGTATGCGACAACGCAGTTATCGATGGGCTCTGATTTTAACAACGTGCGAATTTGTACACTCTTGGTACGGAGTTCAAGGTGGGCATTGGGCAGTTGCCGGAAGGTGGGAAGGAACGCTTTGGTAAATTCAGTCACCGGTTCATAGGCGAGGCTATCGCAATCGTAACCAGAGAAAAACCATAAGGCCTCATTCGGGTGTTGGTTGGCGGTATCGATGATCGATTGCTGAAAGTCTTCGTAGTTGACAAAAATTATATAATTGGCGGAACGGTACATGCCCTGTAAAAAACAGTAACGGCAATCATAGGGGCAGTTGAGCATGTGCGAGAAATAGTAATTGCGCTGGCCGCCGATGCCGTAGCCATCGGGCGCATCGAGCACGAGGTTTTTATATTTGTTTGCAAGGATCAGTGCAGGTTTTTGTTTTTGCAGGCGGAAGTTTTGCCCTTTGCGATTAAAGATCTCACCGTAGTGCTTGCAGTAGACAATGGTGGCTTTAGGAAATCGCGCACAGATAGAGAGAGTGCGAGGATGGTCCGCAATCACCTCTTCAATATAGATGACCTGATGCATTAGTGGCTGGCCTGTTCAAAGCGTATCGGCTGGGCATCAAGGTGATCTTTGATGGCGATGAGAATCGCTTTGCCATTTTTATAGTCAGTAAAGTCACGTGGATCGGGGGGGATATCGAGTGCCAGCGCATGCCAGCGGCGTAATAACAGGCGTAGTTCATTCTGTTGGTAAGCCGTAAATCGCCAGCGTTCCATAAAGGCGTAAAGCTCGGCGGGTGGCTGTTTGGTATTCTCTAACTGTACTGCCAGTGGCTGTAGTGCAGTGATGATGGCATCAATGGTATTGAGGTTGTCAGCGATGAATGCGGTGACGGTTTTTTCAGTAATGTGGTCCGTACTGTGGGCTTGATTATCCGAAATAATCTTGAGCGAGTGAATCAGTTCACAACTCTGAAAGCGACTGGCCGCGGCATAAAATCCGCTGGCCTCCATATCCACCATCGTATTTTCGCGGTAGTGCTGCTCAGGTGTGTCTACGGTGGTTAATGGCGCAGTGGGACAGGGCGGTGACAGGATGATGCCGGGGTAAAAGGATTGCGCCGTCGCAGCATCAATAATTTTGTGTGCAAACAGCGGTTCGCCAACGGGTTTGTGGGGGTGACCGGCGATGCCGAGGTTGAGCCAGGCGCTACAGCGTTGTGGTGCTGATGCGGCGAGGAATGTCGTTGCGATTGCGGCGGCTATTTTTCCGACGCCACTGATGATGAGTTGCAGTTCATCATTTTGATAACAGCGAAAGGCGTTGTGGCGACGGTTACCCTGTAATCGGTAATGATCGATCAGCGCTCGTGCTTCACACGGGAGTGCCGTTATGATGTTGATCACGCGGTGAATACCATTTTAGTATGGTTCATTCGTTTGGGCCTTTGTTAATACAACAGCGCTATTATTCTGCGCAAAGTTCGTTCACAATTATAGTGTATTGGTAAAATCATAGAAGGTGCGGGTTAGTATGGGTAAAAAGACGATTCCAATTATGCCGGCAGAGATGACGCCGGAGACCAAGTGTAACTATTGTACCAACTCAAAGTGTTGTACGTACATTACACAGCAGGTCGATACGCCGCGCTCTAAACAGGATTTCGACCACATGCTGTGGCAGCTGGCACATCGTGATGTGCAACTGTACAAAGACGAAGATGGCTGGTTTTTACTGATCAATAACGTATGCACGCATTTGCAGGCAGGTGGGATGTGCGGCATTTATGATACGCGTCCGCAAGTCTGCCGTGAATATACCAATGACTACTGTGAGTTTGACGCCCCTGCGGAAGAGGGCTTCGATCTGTTTTTTGATGGCTACGATGCGCTGCTGACATACTGCAAAAAAAGATTCAAACGCTGGGGGCAGTAGGTCACGAAGCGGCGGGTAATGGCATGATATCGAGAAAACTCTGAATGGCCGGGAAGGTACCATTATCGATGGCGGGACGCTGACTATCCGGTTTTTTGACGGCGAGTAAATGGGAAATGCCAAAGGTCTGTGCGGACTGTAATACTGCGACGTTATCGTCAATTAACAGTGCTGAGCTGGGTTCAAAAGGGAGTTTCTGTTGTAGTTTTAGCCAAAACTCGGGCTCTTCTTTAGGTAGGCCGATGTCATGTGAGGAAATCACTGCATCAAGATATTCACCGATGCTGGTATGTTTTATCTTTAGCGCAAGACTACTTTGATGTGCATTGGTGACTAAAGCAATATGCTTACCTGTGCGGCGCATGGTACGCAAAAAATCGATCACATGAGGATGAATAGCAATCAGGTGTGACACCTCGCTTTTCAGGGCGATAATATCCATCTCAAGTTCATCGGACCAATAATCGAGGCAATACCACTGCATCGTCCCCTCGACTTTTTTGAAGCGTGGAAAGATGCTCGATTTGGCTTCAGTCAGGCCGATGCCATGTTTTTCTGCATAACGGGCGGGCAGGTGTTCTTGCCAGAAGTGATTATCAAAGTGCAGGTCAAGTAAAGTGCCATCCATATCGAGCAGCACGTTTTGTATATCATCCCAATGGACCATGATTGACGCTCTAATATTGTTGAAATTGTGATAAGGGGTGGTACTGTAGCCACTACAAGCCGTAATGATAAAGGATCGGCAATGGCGAATAAACCACAAATATTAAATGTTAAAACAATTGCAAAGTCACGTCTCTTTCATGTGCAGGCGATTGACTTGGAATTCTCAAATGGGGTCATCACTCACTATGAACGTCTGATAACGCATTCGGCAGGCGCGGTGTTGGTGGTGCCGATGCTGGATGCCGATACGGTTTTGTTAATTCGGGAGTATGCCGCGGGGGTTGAGCGCTATGAGTTAGCCTTGCCAAAGGGCCGGATTGAAGCAGACGAAGATATTATTACGGCCGCTGATCGAGAGATGATGGAAGAAGTTGGATATGGCGCAAGGAAGCTAACGCTGTTGACATCATTGACCTCGGCGCCGGGGTATTCCAGTCAGCTGACGCATATTGTACTGGCAGAAGAGTTGTACGAACAACGGCTGCCGGGCGATGAGCCGGAAGCGATTGAGGTTGTGCCGTGGCGACTCTCACAATTAGATGTACTGTTGCAGTGTGATGATTGTACGGAAGCGCGAAGCATTGCAGCGCTCTATATGGTGCGTGATCTGATGCTGAAAAAGCAGCTGGCTCAATGATTGAGCGTCAATATTTCGCGGCTGAATTAGTGCCTGATGTGATTGTGCTGGCGCATGCCGCTGCGCAACAAATTCTCATTATCTATGAGACAGAATTTACGATTGAGCATAAAGATGATCAGTCGCCACTGACTGATGCGGATCTGGCGGCCCACGATATCATTGTGGCAGGGCTGTCGAAGTTGACACCCGAGATTCCTGTTTTGTCTGAAGAATCTGGTGAAATTCCGTTCGAGGTACGCGCAACCTGGTCGCGATACTGGTTGGTCGATCCGCTGGATGGTACGCGAGAGTTCATTAAGCGTAATGGTGAATTTACTGTCAATATCGCATTGATTGAGTCAGGTGAGCCGGTACTGGGCGTCATTGTGGTGCCACTGAGTGGCCTTGCTTATTCCGCAGTGCGAGGTGGCGGCGCATTTAAACAAGCAGTGGATGGAGAGCCGTCACCGATCAGGACGCGAATGTTTGAAGATGACAGTGTTGTTGTTGCAAGCAGTCGTTCCTATGGCAGTGAAGCGCTACAGGGTTTTCTTGCTCGATTAGGGCAGTACCGGCATGTGCCTTTGGGAAGTTCACTCAAGTCTTGCATGGTGGCGGAAGGGTTAGCCGATATCTACCCGCGTTTTGGATTGACTTCAGAGTGGGACACCGCGGCCGCACAGTGTATCGTTGAGCAGGCGGGAGGACTATTGCTGGATCTTACCCTGCAGCCACTGCGTTACAATACAAAGGCATCATTACTAAATCCACCATTCATTGTGGTGGGTGATGGATCGCATGACTGGGCATCATTGCTAGTCTAATTAATGCTTTCGCGAGGTGGGCAGCGTAGAAGTGCCGCGGTCTGATACGCTTTCCGCAGAATTACTTGACGCTAAGTTTATAGATACTACGCAAATTCTTAATGACTTCAGCAATCATAGGGCTGGCAATACTGTAGTAGACATGTTGATTGCGGCGCTCGTTATTAACCACCCCAGACATGCGTAATTTCGCTAAATGCTGCGACAAGTTAGGTTGAGATACGCCGGTGACTGAGAGTAGCTCAGTGACATTTCTCGGACCTTTGGTTAATTCACAAAGCACTGCTAATCTTAAAGGATGAGAAATTGAGCGCAGGTTTTGCGAAGCCGTGATGTAGCGTTTGTTTTCGTTTCGTTTTTCCATAGTAAATCATTATATATTAATATACTGAATGATCCAATACCTGACGCGCTTTCACGGACAGTTTTTTGGTTGTCTAACTGTGTGGGGGCTAAGTGGAGTTTGTAGCGGGTCGTGGTTATTGTTTCGTCGGCGTCCAAACATCATAAGGATGAACAGCATGAGGCTAAGTTCACTGGTGGCATAGCTTCCGCCGCCGCCACTATTGAGTCTAGAGGCTGCAGTGCCGCCACCGGCGCTGTTGACCCGGGTGCTTTGGGTGACGCTATTATTGGAAAGTGCAGGGTCATTACCAACACTGTCACTGACGGTCGCTGATGCGCTGATCAGGCCCACGCTAGTGGGCGTGACATCGATGCTGACAGTCTTATCGGCATCGATGGCGAGAGCGCCCAAACTGCAGCTCACAACACCACTCGCATGACTACAGCCCGCAGAAGCGGAGTTAAAAGTAGTGGATGACGCAAGTAATACAGTGATAACAACACTTTGGGCAACATTGGGGCCATTATTGTTGGTTGCAGTAACGTTATAAGTAATATTGGTGCCAACGACGACGGGATCAGCTGTATCCACCATTGTGATTAACAGGTCTGTACTTGGTGGCGTGGGCGTGGGGGCAGGATTAACCAGTGTTGTCTCACTGTCCACTGCTTCGCCAGCCGTTTCATTACTGGTGGCAGCGACATTAACTGTAATCAGACCGGTTGTGCTGGCTATCGCGACGAGCGAGACGGTTTTGCGTTGTCCGCCGGTAATACTGCCGACATCACAGGTGACAGTGCCTGCGCCGACGCAACCGGTGGGTGACGCGCCAGTTGCTGGACTGAGCGAGACACCCGCTGGAAAAGTGACCACGAGTTGAGTGTTGTTTGTCGTCGAAGGACCGCTATTGGACATCGTAAAGGTATAAAAAATATCAGCATTTTCATAGGCAGGATCTGGCGTATCGATGGTTGTGACCGTCAGTGTGGCATCGGAAATGACGTTGGTGACAACGGAAGTCGTATTGTTGGCAAGGTTTGGATCGGTCCCGTTGAATGTGGCATAAGCGGTGCTGGTAATCGTGCCAAATAGCACCGGGGTCGCTTCGATAATAATATTGGCAGAGGTGCCATTCGCGATATTACCGAAATTACATAGTAGAAGGCCGGTTTCTGTAATAGCGCTACAGCTTCCGATGGAGGGCGTGATAGAGCCTATTAACATATTTGAATCGAACTGGACGGCAGGGGTCACCGCATTTACCGTGTCGGGCCCATTATTGGTGAGAACGACCGTATAGGTCATTGGAACATTCGCGGTGGCGGGGTCAATAGAGCCGGTAATGGTGATACTTAGGTCTGTATTGCCGTTAACAACAGTGGTTTCTGTGGCGCTGTTATTACCCGCGTTCAAGTCGCTCTCAGTCGCAGAAGCGGAAGCAGTATTACTCACTTGGCCAACGGTGGTCGGTGCGGTTACCGTTACTGCAATCGACAGACTGTTACCTGCCGTTATAGTACCCAGTGTGCAACTCAGCGCCGGCGCGCCAGTGCAGCCGCCGGTATCCGAGACATAGGTGACACCGACGAGATTATCGGTAACGACAACGTTGTTGGCAGTATCGGGGCCGTGATTGGTGACTTGAATATTATAAGTGAATGAACCGCCACTGGAGACGGGGTCCATGGTTTCTTCAAGTGTCACCCCAATGTCAGCAACCGAGGCTGTTGGATTATATTCTACCGCACCAATATCACAGGTTAGACCGCCGCCGCCATTGACGGGGCGTGGAAAGCCGCGCTGATCAGTGACGCTGCAATCCGTATTGGTCCCCAGATCAACTGCGGTGCTGGATGATGGGATGGAATGGGTCAGCGTGCCCCCCCCATTCGTGCCTAGCGTGGTATTAAGGCTTGGGTTGGTATTAGGCTGATCACCACTACCGTTGAGCTCACAGGTGCTGTCATTTGATATAGTATTTTCAGAGACCGTTTGTATCGCAGAAAAGACGCCATTATCACTTTGGCTGTAACAGTTAGCACCTGCAGGTACGAGTACTGAAGCCGTGTTGCCTGAGATGATCGTATTAAAAAGTGTGACGTTATAGCCAGTCGGTACGTAGAGCCCGCCGCCGTGGCCATTGTAGGTCTCCTGAGCCGCATCATGTATACCAAAAACCCGATTGTTGTAGATGGTGCTATTGATAATGGTCGCGTTGCCTTTTCGTAATTGAATTCCACCGCCATTGCCCGTGGCATCATTACTTGAAATAGTGCTATTGGTAATGGTGAGTGGCGACAGGCCAATGTTGTATATACCCCCACCACCGACCAGTGATGCCTGATTATTACTGATGGTACTGTCGGAAAGGGTAAAGCCATTGATCGCATAGATGCCGCCACCGCCGCCAAGGGTGGCTAAGTTATTGTCGATGGTGGAGTTGGTGATGGTGCTGGCACCATCCGATTGAATGAAAATACCGCCGCCGCTGCCGGCACCAATGTCTGCTGTATTGGAATTGATACGGCTATTGGTGATGGTCATGTCTTTAGTGAATTGAAGTAGCCCTCCACCACGGGATGATCGGTTATTGGTGATGGTGGCATTATCAATAACAAGCGGCCCTGTACTATAGATCCCACCGCCACCAAAGCCTGATCCTGTTGTTTCGTTGCTGTTCAGGGTGGTATTACGAATAGTGAGGGCCCCAGTCAGATTGCGAATCCCACCGCCTTCGACGCCATTTGCTAGACCATTTTGAAGCGATAAATTTTCGAGCTGTACATCGACATTGTGGATGTCGAAAATGCGATCAATATCAGCGCCGTCAATGATTGAGAGCGCTTGGGTGGCACCGCGTAACGAGACTGCGTCGGTGATATCAAGATCGCCGACGGCTGAAATATTATCGGCACCACTTAATGCTAAGGTATAGGTCCCAGCGGGGATGTAGATAGAGTCCCTGCCAGGCCAGGCATTACTTTCCTGAATGGCCGCACGGAGTGTGCAGATGCCGTTAGCCGGACCGGTTTCACAAATCCCATCGCCAGGAGTGTTGTCAACGGCATCTGAAATATCATTAGTCGTAAAATTAAAGGCCAATGCTGGCTGAGATGAGGCGAGCAATAGCAACAGAGTGCCGGTGAGGCTACTCAGGGCAAGTCGAGATCTGATGAGTTTAATGCCTATCATTACCTTCTTTTTCAGTATGTTGGAGCCCTGTAGTATTCATTAAACACCTTCTTGTTTTTGGGGTAACTGACTAATATTGTTGATATTATTTTCGTTATGTAGTTCTTGTATCGGCCATTTATGACAATATATTTAGTGTTTTTAACGGGCCTATCCGAAAATAATGGATGTGGGTGGAGAGCATTTAGAGTGACTTAAAAAGTGGATTAATGCGCTGATGGGGGCTGTAGAAAACAGCGGCATAAATATATGTAGCGTAGAAAGATTTGCTGTGCCGCGTAGATCGCAATAAGATTACAGGTGAGACGCACCACAGGATGTGGGCTTTGACAGTTGTCATTTTTTTAATTTCAAACAGATGGGCCATGGAGGGCAAGCATGAAATTTTTACTGCTATCTATTTGTTATCTTACGTTATTGTTAAATACGGGCCTCGCCAGTGCCGGGATCATCATCAATGAGATCATGCGTGATCCTGCTGGCGTTTCCGATAGTCGTGGCGAATGGTTTGAGCTTTACAATACCGGTTTTTTGTCCGTAGATTTAGCCGGGTGGACCATCGCAGACCTTGATGGCCAGCAATATCAGATTTCTCAGGAATTAATTATTGGTCCTCAGGGCTATCTGTTGCTAGGCCGGAATAGCGATGCAAGCCTGAATGGTGGGCTGGTGCTAGATTACAGTTATGGGGGGAGTATTACCCTGGCCAATGGCGCAGATGAATTATTGATCAAGAATCTTGCGGGTGAAATTATTGATAGTGTGGTGTATAGCGCCGCGCTTGCATTTCCTGCGGCGCCGGGGCGTTCAATGGCGCTGCTCAATCCCCTCTTGGATAATAATCTCGGCGCTAACTGGGTGCTGACCGACAACACACCCGCGAATGGCTATCATCCGATGAATTTTGGAACACCCGGCCGTGAGAATTTCCCATCAGTCATGGCCTCAGTACCGGCGCCATCCACAGCGGTTTTGATGATAATGGGGCTGGCAGGTCTGATGGGTGCGGCGAGATTGAGTGGCGGTATCGGTGTGGCTGGATGGAGGGGGACAGCCGTTACGCCGTTTGCGCGAGATTGATAAAAGGGATTGTTGAAATGTACAGCAGCGCGCAAATGATGATTGTATAAATCACAAAGCGCAGCGGGTTGTCCCGGATACTATCGAAAAGGGTGCGGTGCTCACCGGCACTCATCTGTTGGGCATAGTTGGCCTTTGCCTTGATTTGACGTGCTTTTTGGTAAGTACTGATTAATGTGCGCGCGCGCGGTGCGAGTGATTCATCGCTCAACCACAGCGAGGGCGTCGACATCCCCCAGTTACCGGCGGGGGTTTCGTAAAAATCGATGTTGTCCTGTTGTAACAGGTCACGAATGTCCTCGGCTTCATCATCCGGGACGCCACGCAGGTTGAAGATGCGAATAGCCATAGCGTTTAAGGGTGGACTGCCATTATTCCGACCAGTTATAGCTCTGCACAACCCCTTGTTGACTGAACTCAACCTCAAGGATCTTCAACGTCGCATTTTTTAGCTTGGGCAATTTGCCTTTGCCATAGAAATAGCTCCATTTCACATGCTGTTCGCCCGCGGCGGTGACCGCAATCCCCTCGCTACCTGGCGCACCGAGCCACGCCTTTACATTCGCCTGAGTGGAAACATTGCGCTCAACCTTTGTTTCAAAGGCTTTAATATCAAAATCGTGGCCAAACTGAACGGTAGCACAAGCGCTGAGCAGGAGTGCCGATACAGAAATCGTGATCAGGCGTAAACAAGGGGTTAATTTCATTGTGGTCGTTGTTCCATCGGTCAATAAACAGGGCTGCCATTTTAGGGCAATGCGACCACGCTGCAAAATATTTATTTCGATGGTGGTGACAAGTGCGGTTTTGCGGTAGTTTGTCTACTGATCTATTGGGTGTTGCTCGACGATTTTCCACATTGGAGAAGAGATGGCGCGGTTACTGACAGATGCAATCGACAGCGGGCGTGACGCGGCCATCATCGGCTGCGCGTTCTTTTTTGTCGCGTTGGCGCTCTATCTCGATGCCAGCGCTAATCTTGCATTGCAGAACACCATGGGGCTATGCGCCTGGTTTTTCCTCGGTTTCATGCTACTGGGCGAAAGCATGGCGGTGCGCATGCAGGTGCTGGTGGCGATCGCCTTTGCCACCCTCGGTGAGTACTTTGCTTCCGTTTATCTGGGTGCCTATATTTACCGTTTTGAGAATGTCCCTGCGTATGTACCCCCCGGTCACGGTATGGTCTATTTGACGGCAGTGGTGATGGCGCGCAGCCGACTGTTTATCGATTATCGTCAGCAGATCACCTGGCTGGTGCTGGCTCTCGGGGGTGTGTGGTCGTTATGGGGGCTGCTGATTGCTGAACGGGGCGATGCCGGTGGCGCACTGCTCTTCGCGATCTTTGTTTACTGTCTATATAAAGGGCGTTCACCACTGGTCTATCTCGGTGCCTTTTTTATCACCACGTGGCTGGAGGTAGTGGGCACCTGGAGTGGCACCTGGCATTGGGTGGTTTACGACCCTGTGCTGGGACTGCCACAGGGCAACCCGCCGAGTGGTGTCGCAGTGTGGTATGTGATGGTCGATGCGCTGGCACTCACTTTGGCCCCACGTTTGATAATGTTAATAACGGCCATACATCGAAGGCTGTTTAAAAGACGTGTCCTACCGCCACAGATAGGCTGATCCGAATTCGTTAATTTCTCGGTGAGACTTCCCGCCCAAGCGGGCTCGACTCACGTATAATGCGCCTCTTTATTGCTGTTGAGGAAGCTTGTTGTATGTCGAGTAGCATGGTTACCATTGAGGCCCGGATCGCCACTGAGTTGAATGCCGATGTGTCCCAGGTAAAGGCGGCAATAACGCTGCTGGATGGGGGCGATACAGTGCCATTTATTTCCCGGTATCGAAAAGAGGTGACCGGTGGGCTGGATGACACACAGCTGCGCCTGCTGGATGAGCGCCTCACCTACCTGCGTGAACTCGATGATCGTCGCAGTACAGTACTGAAGGCGATCGATGAACAGGGCAAGCTGGCCCCGGCGCTGAAGCAGTCGATTCTCGAAGCAGATACCAAGACGCGCCTCGAAGATCTTTATCGGCCTTATATGATCAAACGTCGCACCAAGGCGCAGATTGCGCGTGAAGCGGGGCTTGAACCACTGGCTGATTTGCTCTTCGCTGATCCCACCTTTCCCCCCGAAGAAACCGCAGCCAACTATGTTGACGCGGACAAGGGTGTCGCTGATGTCGCTGCCGCACTGGATGGCGCGCGCCAGGTTTTAATGGAGCGCTTTGCCGAAGATGCCGAGCTGGTGGGCGAGCTGCGTGAGCACTTCTGGGATAACGGCCTGCTCCATTCGACAGTCGTTGCTGGCAAAGAGCACGAAGGGGCGAAGTTCTCCGACTATTTCGATAAGCGTGAGGCGATCAAAGATATTCCATCGCATCGTGCGCTGGCGATGTTTCGGGGCCGCAGTGAAGGGATTCTACAACTGTTATTAGTGATTCCAGATGATGAGCTCGCCATAGAAAAACGTGAACCGACCAGTGGTGAACGCAAGATTGCGCGCTGCTTTGGCATTAAAGATGAAGGGCGCGCCGCTGACCGCTGGTTGCAGGATACCGTGCGCTGGACATGGCGCGTAAAGCTTTCGATGCATGTCGATCTGGAGTTGAAAAAGCGTCTGCGTGAGGCGAGTGAACTCGATGCGATCAACGTCTTTGCCAATAATCTTAAAGACCTGTTACTTGCCGCCCCGGCCGGGCCACGTGCCACTATGGGGCTTGATCCCGGTCTGCGCACCGGCGTCAAAGTCGCGGTGGTCGATAACACCGGTAAGCTAGTGGATTACGCCACCATCTACCCGCACGCGCCGAAAAATCAGTGGGATCAATCGATTCACACGCTGGCACTGTTGGCGAAGAAACATCATGTTGATCTGGTCAGCATCGGTAACGGTACCGCATCGCGTGAGACCGATAAGTTGACCGCCGAGCTGATCAAACAACATAGCGATCTACGCCTGACTAAAATCATGGTCTCCGAAGCGGGGGCATCGGTCTATTCGGCGTCGGAACTCGCGGCAAATGAGTTCCCGGATCTCGACGTTTCAATACGCGGGGCAGTCTCGATTGCGCGTCGTCTGCAAGATCCACTCGCAGAACTGGTGAAGATCGAACCGAAGGCAATTGGTGTCGGTCAGTATCAGCACGATGTGAGTCAGATGCGTTTAGCACGCAGTCTGGAGGCGGTGATCGAAGATTGTGTCAACGCCGTCGGCGTCGATGTGAATACCGCCTCGGTAGCACTGCTGGCCAACATCGCCGGGCTCAACAGTACGCTCGCGCAGAACATCGTCGACTACCGCGATCAACACGGTCGCTTCGATGATCGTAAAACGTTGTTAAAGGTTTCGCGTCTTGGCCCCAAGGCCTATGAGCAGGCCGCCGGTTTTCTACGTGTGATGAACGGTAAAAATCCACTCGACGGTTCAGCGGTACATCCCGAGGCCTATCCGGTGGTAGAACGTATCGCCGCCTTTAATAAAGGCGATGTGCGTACCTTGATTGGTGATAGTGCGTTGTTGAAAAAGCTCGACCCGAAACAGTTTACCGATGAGAAGTTTGGTGAACCGACGATACGTGACATCCTGGCCGAACTCGATAAGCCGGGCCGTGATCCGCGCCCCGAGTTTGTCACCGCCAGTTTTAAAGAGGGCGTTGAAAAACTCAGTGACCTTAAAGAAGGGATGATGCTCGAAGGGGTGGTCACCAACGTCACCGCCTTTGGTGCCTTTGTCGATGTCGGCGTGCATCAGGATGGGCTGGTGCACATCTCGGCATTGGCGGACAAGTTTGTCAGTGACCCACGCAGCGTGGTCAAAGCGGGGGATGTGGTTAAGGTGCGCGTGATTGATGTCGATCTGCAGCGTAAACGCATCGCGTTGACGATGAAGACGGTAGGTGAAGATAATGCACCACCAAAACAGGAACGCTCGCGTCCGTCGTCAAGCAGAAAACCGCCGCAGCAAAAACAACCCCCGAAACAGCAGACCGCAATGGCGGCGGCATTTGCCGGGTTGAAACGAAAATAAAATAAAGCTAGCTTACGTCACTTCGGTGAAGGTCGCGTCTAGTCACTTCGAAAAGTGACTGGATTCCGGCTTTCGCCGGAATGACGAAATGATTGTTAATGAGTGTTCCTTGAAATACAGATAGAGAAAACAACAATGTCCGTAGAAGCGTTTATCAACAAACTAACCAATACACCCGAAGCAGTATCCTTTAACGATACGATGGTGCTGATCGATAACTACTTCAACTACACTCCTACCCATTTTAGCAATGGTGCAGGTGATGCGCAGGCGATTAATGAAGCTGGCAGCAACGAAGGCTCATGCAAGATTTTTGCGTTGGGTACATTGTTACAACTGAATGAAGCACAAACCCTGAACTGCTTCGGTGACTATTATCGCATTGATGTGTTGCAACACTCCGAAGGAAGCGATCATGTCAATATTCGTAACTTTATGCTTCATGGCTGGGCTGGAATCAAATTTGATAACGTCGCGCTGAGCTCAAGGGATTAATGATGACATTGCCAGATTTAACAGCCGTTGAGGCAATTGTGATCAACGCCGCAAAGCAGGAGTTAATGCCGCGCTTTACCCACAGTGCGCGAGAGTATAAGTCTGATGGCAGCATCGTCACCGAGGCCGACCATGCGGTACAGCAGTCAATTGAAAATTCCTTGAAAGCGCAATGGCCTGAGTATTGCTTTGTCGGTGAAGAGATGTCGGAAGAAGAACAGACGGCATTGCTTAACACCAAAGGGCAAGGGGTGTGGTGTCTTGATCCGGTCGATGGTACCAGCAACTTCGCAGGCGGCATCCCTTTTTGCGCAGTGTCACTGTCGCTCCTCAAAGATGGCGAAGTGTTGATGGGCATTGTTTATGACCCCATGCGTGATGAATGCTTTACTGCCATCAAAGGTAAAGGCTCATGGCTCAATGGTGAGCCATTAGGTCACCGTATTCCTGAGCCACCACTCGCGAAAGGGATTGGGCTGATCGATTTAAAAAGATTGCCGCGTGCGTTGGCGATCCGCATCATTGATGAAAAACCTTTTAGTTCACAGCGTAATATCGGGGCCGTGGCGTTAGAATGGTGCTGGATTGCTGCGGGCCGGTGCCATGTCTATCTGCACGGTCGGCAACGTATCTGGGATTACGGTGCAGCGAGTCTAGTACTGCACGAAGCGGGTGGTTATTCAATGACGCTTGAGGGTGGGCCAGTACTGTCAGTGAGTCTTGAACCACGTTCGGCGGTGGCAGCACTTAATAAGGAGTTGTTTGATGAGTGGGTAGCTTGGCTGGGTGTTGAGTCGGGTAAGCAATAAATTACGAGCGGTGGTATTGGTGATAATAAATAATAGTTAGATCGCGATTTCTACTGAAATTTGATTGGACACGGGTGTATAGATATCTGTTTCGATGCTAGGAGTTTTGATGGTAACAATTAAAGAATATCTAGCCTGTTTTCCCCAGCGTTGTAAGTTGTGACGCTCCTTCCACCAGCCAATTAAAGGATAGACTGCAATGTATCTGCGTTGGGCGAGCTCTGCGGCAGAACCACTCCACGTGTCTGAATGTATTGAACCAAGTTTCCTAAGGTTTTCACCCAATAGCCACTTGCCTGAGTCCTTTGCAGTATTCCTATTGTATTCTTCATCTCTTGCTTGTTGGTTGATCCGTTGTTGGAATTTTTTAATGCTTTCTAGTGGTCTACGGACATCAAATCGAAGTCCATGGGATGCATAGCGATATTTGTTTGCCCAGCCGCGCTCCCCTGGATTAGGTTCTACAAAGTATGAGAGCGTTACCTTCATTTCCACTCGAGTGTCATCAGGTAGAGAATGAAGGACTTCAGTTGGCCAAGGTAAAGAGTGGATATTGATGTCGCGAGTTTTGATGTTACTTTTTTCTTTCTGGAAAGGCTGTAGCATATCTTGCGCAACAAGAGTCAATTCGCTTTTTGCACTCCAAAATAATTCTTCAGTATTTGGTGTCCCATAACCACAGTAACGCAATAATTGTCGATAGTGGCTCCGGCGGTGATTACGTTCTATATTGGGTAAAAAACGGGATTTCATTGCATCAGTCCAACGTGCGGAATGTACAAGTAATGCGCGAATGGTTTCAGGCCAATAGTCCGGATATTGGGCCATCAGCATGGCAGCTAGGCGTGCGGCAAGTGCAGAAGCAGCGCTAGTATCACCAAAGGAAATGAGCGGTTTGTTTAGTGTGAACTGGTGGCCTGTTGTCAGTAATTGCAGCGAGTCATCGATATAGTCGGCAGTACCATTTTCAGGATTGATTGCCATATTTCCTGCTTCCATGACTATATCCGGTTTAATGGGCCAATTTTTAGCCCATTCCATTGAGGTACAGCTCGAAGGAGAGAGGTCGCCTGTTGGCGCTATTGGTTGCCAGCCAGGATACTCACCTAGGTCAAGCCAGGCTTTTTCAGTGTAACCCCCTACGGTTAATGCATTCCAAGCTTGCCCAGGATCATGTACTTCATCGGTTAGGCTGCTGTCAGGATAATGGTGCCTTTTGTTGGGATTAGTGTTACCTGCGGAAAGAATAATGAGGCGATATCGTTCATCCTCGTAGCCCGAGGTTAGTGCGTCTATAGTAGCAGACCATGAGGATGGTCGGCCTCTGTCTCTGCCATCGGTGGTTGAAACAGCCATGCAGTATAGTCGCTTGGGATCAGTGTTAACTTCTACACGAGCAATGCTTTCTCGTGTGATTGCGCCATAGGGGCCATCGTTTATTTTCGAGCCAGGTGCTTGGAGAACTTTTACTGATTCAATTGTATGAGTAAGTTCGATTGAACCTGTTGTAGATAGCGGGGTGGTAAGATCACCATAAGCAATTAGACCTGCCATTGGTGTGCCATGGCCATAGCGATCATCTGTACCCCAATTGGGTTTGTCATAGGAATGAACACTATCAGGGCTGATTATGGACTGGAGTAGCGGGTGGTTTTCATTTACACCTGTATCTAATAAACAGACACTTGGTGAGTTATCTGGCGGTGGATTAATATGAGGTAATGCTTCATTTATCCATTCAGACTGTTCGATATGGCCCATACTAGTAAAGAACGCCGCTGTTTCTTTGGCTTGCCTTACCTCAGCAATAGAGCCAAGTAAGTTGATTGACCGGCTTACTTGTTCTTTATTGCCATTAACCAGTAATACCGTTCTATCAAGAAAATGTATGGCTTCTGTGCTTACAGTCATTTCAAGCTGTTGGGCATGTTTGCGGAGGAATGCTTCATAATCAATTTTTTTGGAGTTTCTTAGCCAAATTTCCCACCAAATGATTTCATTAGTTACGGGAAAAAGCTCTGGTGAGTCAGTCCATAATTCTTTTAAAGCAGCAAGTTTAATAGCGGAGATGCTTTCAACAAGATCTTTATTTTTTGGTTTGGAGGGTGTTTTCTGATTATGAGGTGTTGTGTCCTCATCACGATACTGACTGATTTTTCGTAGGAAGGTTGTTAGCTTTCCTTCAGCTACAAAAACTGTTGCGATAGTTTTATCATCGGCTTGTTTAATTGAGCACAGTTCTATGCCACTGCGTTGGAGTTCTAGGCTATCGAACTTTAGCTCAAAGGATGGCTCGCTTTCAAAAGAGAGATAAATGCCATTTTCCGTATCTAGGCCAAATGCTTTTTGTTCTTGAATAATGCTTATTTCTTGAATCTGGGCATTTTCAAGCTGCTGAAGAAGGTGCTTGGCATGTTGAGCGCGGTTACGTAGGGGTGTGTTTAAATTTGAAGTAACAACAGTTTTTGGGCGTGTATATCTATTTGTTGTTGCAGTGCCGCTAACGAGTAGATGCGGTAGGCGGTTTTTTTTATCTTCAGCCATTACTGCCCCTGATCCCCATTACTATTGGCGTGCTTTATGTCTTTCTTTAAGGGCGCGCATTAGGTCGGCATGGGTAACTTTTTCTCTATTATGGATAATGACATCTTTGATAGCATCTTCGCAGGCTTTTGTTATATCTCCAAAACTTAACCCCTTAGCAGTGGTCTCAGCAGCTTTATTCCACTGTATTCGTGAGGTCTTGAATGAGCTTAATTTGCTCTTTAGTATTGCGGTAATCTCTTTGGTTTCGGGTAAGTGGTACTCAATAACATCATCAAACCTACGAAATAGAGCGTGATCTAAGAGCTCGGGATGATTGGTGGCAGCGACTAGTAAGCTATCAGAGTTGTCTTGCTCGACCATTTGCAGGAAACTATTTAGGACTCTGCGGATTTCACCTACATCATTAACTAGACTGCGTTGAGAGCCAATACTGTCGAATTCATCAAATAGGTAAACGCCACGTGATTGCTTGATGGCATCAAAAATTAATCGGAGCTTACCAGCAGTTTCACCCATATATTTTGTCATTAAGCTATCTAGTCGGACTACAAAAAGAGGAAGACCTAGTTCGCCAGCCAAGACAGAAGCAGTTAGTGTTTTCCCTGTGCCTGGAGGCCCAACAAGTAATAATTTTTTGCGAGGGGACAGTCCGTACGAGCGGAGTTTTTGAATCTGTTTATGTTCTTTAATTAATCGCTCTAGCCGTGCACCTATTTCAGAGAACAGAACCATATCGCTAATACGTAGCTTGGGATAGCTGGCTGAAAGCAGGTTAGTAAGTTCACCTCTGGGTTTTGCTAAAGGTGTGGGTTGAGCAAGTATTTTGTGCCGTTGTTCCTTAGCTTTATCAATAAGCTCTCGTAGCTCTTTAGCCAGCTTTCCATGTCCTACTTTGGCCTCATGAGCCGCAAGTTGCATAGCGATAGAGAAAAACTGGGCATCATCCTCATCGATATGGGATTGTAATAGAGCCTTAAGTTGTTCTGCGCTTGCCATCAATCGTGTCCAAAAGTAAACCTATGGATTGTATTTTGAAGCATAAACATGTTGTTAGCTACCGTTTTATATTGGAATATGATGGAGGCTTAGTTAGTTTATTTATATATCCTTACTTCGATGTTCCATTATCATAACTAGTTGAAGTATAAGGGGCTAAGTGTGCGAGGTGTCAAAGATTTTTAGGGAGACAAATACTGGGCATGATTTGCTCAAAACAGTGTTATTTGCTCCCTTTTCCCTCAGAAGAAGAGAAAGTATCCTTATTCCGCCCGTAATACCATTTCATTACGAAGGGTGGCAGTAACGTGGTGAGTGCAATCACGATGATCATTCCAGCATAGACTTCATTATTAAGAATGCCGCTGACACGTCCCAGTTCGGCAAAGACCAGTCCGACCTCGCCACGCGGGATCATGGCTGTGCCGATTATCCAGCGCATGCGCATCGGTACGTTGAGTACAAAAGCGCCCAATAGTTTGCCAGCAACGGCGGCAAATAACAGGCTGATTGAAAAGAGCCAGATAAATGAAGAGCCCCAGTCAATTTCATGCAGTGAAAGTGAAAGACCGACCATCACAAAAAAGATCGGCGTGAAGAGATGGATGACCGGTTTCATCTCCTGCTCGATGCGGCTGGCAAACTTTCTGCTGCTGCGTAATGCGACGCCGAAGGGGAGAAAGAAGCGGCGCGATAGTGCCAGCCCCGCCGCAAAACCACCTAATAATTCGGGCGCGCCGATCGCGTGCGCCAGCCATGCAAAAAATAGTACGAGTGACACGATCATGGTGGGAATGAGCCCCGGGATTTCACTTTTTTCATGCAGTCGACTGATCACCACGGAGAGCAGCTTGGCAACAATCGGCGCAATAAAGAAAAATGCGATGATAAAGGTCATCACCTTGCCGGCATTTAAAACATTAACCTCACCAGCGACTGAAAACTCATAGAGCATGGCAAGCAATACGACACCGAGGATGTCATCAACCACTGCGGCACCGAGTACGATCTGGCCCTCCATGCTGTGGTGACGCTTCAGGTCGGTAAGTACGCGGACGGTAATGCCAATACTGGTGGCGGTGAGGGTGCCGCCAATAAAGAGTGATACCAGCAAGGGTAGATCAAAAAGCCAGTAGGCGAGTGAAAACCCCAGCAGTAGTGGCGCAACAAACCCGACGATGGCGACCAGAAAAGATTTTATTCCAGTGCGCATCAGGCGGCGCAGATCGGTATCGAGCCCCACTTCGAAGAGTAGTAGAATGATGCCAATCTCTGCCAGTAGCTTGATGGCCTCGCTCGGAGAGATCCAGCCGAGCAGACTCGGCCCTAATATTATCCCTGCGAAGAGTTCGCCGATGACGGAGGGTAGCTGTAAACGGACGGCAAGTTCTGCGAATAGTCGGGCACTCAGCAGGATGATCAGGAGATGTAAAAGAAAGGTGTGAACTTCCACTCGAATCCCTCTGCGTACTTTTTAGTATTTCAGATTGTTGGCCGTTGGTTTAGCTTAGCATGTGCTGGGGGAAAGCAGGGTGGGGTAATTTGCAGGCTAATGGTGTGGCGTGAGGGCGGGGGTGTAGTAGTTTGGCGAATAACGGGCTTGTTATGTCGAACGTTAAATGCGCTGTTGATGAAGTTTCCTGGGTGCCATTCAAAAAGTGATTTGATCTTCCTTATCAATAATGATCGATTTTTTATGGCGCCCAGGCAAGGTGTCTTTTAATGACATCGTGCGCAGTCATCAAGGGGTACTAGCGGCGACCACCACGCTTACTTTTAGGGTCTTCAAAATTCACGCGCAACGATTTACCACTAAAGTCTTTACCGTCGAGCCCGGAAATGGCAGCGCGTGCTTCATGCCCTTCCATCTCAATAAAGCCAAACCCTTTGCACTTGCTGGTGAAGACATCGGTTGCCAGTTTAATGGAACGTACCTTGCCGAATTGTGAAAAGAGTTCGGTTACCTCATTTTCATTCGTAGAAGGGGGCAAGTTGCCAACAAAGAGTTTTTTCATGGTGAAATCCTTATAGAATATGAAATTCTATTATAAATAACGATGGCCTGAATGGAGACCAGCAGGGTAAAAGTCTACATCACCCTGTAAAAGGCTATGTAGTGACAGCGAATGCTTATTGTGGCTGAACCTGCGCAGCTTGCAGACCTTTAGGCCCGGTTTCAACTTGGTAGCTGACGGTTTGTCCTTCGGTCAGGGTTTTAAAGCCATCGCCAACGATTGAGCGGAAATGTACAAATACATCCTCGCTGCCATCCTGTGGGCTGATAAAACCAAAACCTTTAGCCTCATTAAACCACTTTACGGTACCGGTATTCATTATATGAGCATCCTCAACACTTGATTAATTAAACATATCAATTGCGTACATGTGACGCAATAAGGATTCAGAGATGAGCCGTGTGGTGTTCTAAGAAAGTCCGCTTGAGCCAATGCAAGCAAAACCACTATACCCTATCCCCATAAGAAAAACCTAATTATTCGTTTTGACAGAAGGACTTGGGAGGCCATATTTAAATATGATGGAAATAGTTTTAGCGATGACATTACATTGATCATTTCAAGTGCTGATACCGTATCCTGGACTCAGGATTGTCTAGGGCATAGCATTCGAAGTCTCTGCCGAGTCTAATGCCCTTAGATTAACTTCGCTGACTAACGGCACGTATCCCATGCCAGAAGATCGCCAATTGTTGCCGATAACTGACGGGGATTGCATCTGGATTGCCCATCCGCAATAAAAGTGGAATGCCATAAAAGAGTGAGACGAGTCCAATCATAGCAGTTGGCATGTGGGTGTTGCTGGGAAGCTCGCCCTGATTAATGGCTTGTTGCAGTGCCGGTGCGAGTACCCCGTCGAGGCCGGTCACTTCAAGTGCCTCGATGTCAGCGACATTAGTTTCGTTAAATTGATTCTCAAAGATGCGATGACGTTCCGCGCGGCCAATGGTTTGTAGCCGTGGTTTTTCGCGTAGCCGCGCGAGACGCGCTAGGACTTCGCCCATCAATCCCGGGTGCTGCTGAAATTGTTGTGCGGCGATCGTAAACAGCGCATCGATAGCGGCGGTACCCGTATGCCTGCTTTGGCGGATTTTCCATGTAATCTCCAGCGTCCATAGCTGTACGTAGTAATCGAGCAAATCCCCCTTTTTGGCGAAGTAATTGAAAAAGGTCGCCTCTGAAATTTCGATATCATCACACAGCGTATTGACGGTAATCGCTTCCATGGGGGTTGCTTCAAGGCGCTGAATCGCAGCATTGACCAGCGCCAGTTTGGTGCGGGCATATTTTCGTTCACGGAGCGGAATCCTGAGAGTGGAGGCCATTAGTTATTCCCTTTAAAGTTTAGTCTTATATATTTATAAGCTTTAGTTTATTATTATTGTATTGACTAATTTTTAGCCTATCTTACTGTATTTTTTATAGATAGTTCAAAATTATTGTAGCTAATTAAGGTGTGTAAATTTTCAGGTATTCATATGATGCCGAAAAATACCATAATATATAATTTTAGTGTAAGCATTATTTTTATTGATAATGGGCATATGGAACAGCGAGTTAAAGGAGGATTATATCTACAATGAAATTCAAGCGTGGTAGACTGCACGCCTCATTTTTCGATCATTCCATATATAGCTTCACAGGCTTAGCCAGGATTACCCGCAGCACCGCAACGAAACAGGTAGGTAGATGGACAGACTCACACAGCTTCTCGACGAACGCATTCTGATACTTGATGGTGCGATGGGCACAATGATTCAGCGTTACAAGCTCGAAGAGGCGGATTATCGTGGTGAGCGCTTTGCCGATTATCCCTCAGATTTAAAGGGTAATAATGACCTGCTGGTACTGACGCAGCCAGAGATCATTCGCGGAATTCACACTGAATACCTGCATGCGGGTGCTGACATCATCGAGACTAATACCTTTGGCGCGACCACCATTGCGATGGCCGATTACAATCTGGAGTCGATCGCGTATGAAATGAACGTGGCCGGTGCGCGCCTTGCGCGCGAAGCGTGCGATGCAGTGGCGACCGCCGACAAGCCGCGTTTTGTTGCTGGGGTGTTGGGGCCGACCAATCGCACCTGCTCGATTTCGCCCGAGGTTAATGACCCTGCGGCGCGTAATGTCACCTTTGACGAACTGGTCGTCGCCTATAGTGAAGCGACACGAGGTTTGATCGAAGGGGGCTCGGACACCATTTTGATCGAAACAATCTTTGATACCTTGAACGCTAAAGCGGCGATCTTTGCGGTGAAGCAAGTGTTTGATGAGATTGGATATGAATTGCCGATCATGATCTCCGGCACGATTACCGATGCCTCGGGACGGACACTCTCCGGGCAGGTGACCGAAGCCTTTTATAATTCACTGGTGCATGCTAACCCTATCTCGATTGGTTTGAACTGTGCGCTGGGCGCCGAAGAGCTGCGCCAGTATGTCGAAGAGCTGTCACGCATCGCTAACTGTTATGTCAGCGCCCATCCCAATGCCGGTTTGCCGAACCCGCTGGCAGACACCGGTTACGATGATACCCCGGAGAATATGTCGGGTTTCATCAAAGAGTGGGCCGAAAGCGGCTTTCTGAATATTATTGGTGGCTGCTGTGGGACTTCGCCCGAATTTATTGCAGCGATTGCCGAGTCGGTTAAGGATTTCGCCCCACGTAAGTTGCCAGTTATTCCGGTTGAGTGCCGCCTCTCGGGACTCGAAGCGTTTAACATTGCTGCCGATTCGCTTTTTGTGAATGTCGGTGAGCGTGCCAATGTCACTGGTTCTGCAAAATTCAAGCGCCTGATTCTGGAAGGGCAATTTGAAGCAGCGCTCGATGTATGTCGTGAACAGGTCGAAAATGGCGCGCAGGTCATTGATGTCAATATGGACGAGGCGATGCTCGAAGGGAAAGAGGCCATGGTTCATTACCTCAACCTGGTGGCATCCGAACCCGATATCTCCAAAGTACCGGTGATGGTTGACTCTTCCAAGTGGGAAATTATCGAAGCGGGCCTGAAATGTATTCAGGGCAAGGGGATCGTCAACTCTATCTCGATGAAAGAAGGCAAGGCACAGTTCATCAAACATGCGAAGTTGATTCAGCGCTACGGCGCGGCAGCGGTGGTGATGGCGTTTGATGAAAAGGGGCAGGCGGATACTTTTGAGCGCAAGATTGAGATCTGTAAAAATTCTTATGATGTGCTGGTCAACGAGGTTGGGTTTCCGCCACAAGATATTATTTTTGATCCCAACATCTTTGCGGTGGCCACGGGTATCGAAGAACACAACAACTACGCGGTAGACTTCATTAACGCGACGCGTTGGATCAAACAGAATCTGCCGCACGCGATGGTCAGTGGCGGTGTCTCTAACGTCTCATTCTCATTCCGGGGTAATAATCCCGTACGCGAGGCAATCCACTCTGTTTTTCTTTATCACTGTTTTAAAGCGGGGATGGACATGGGCATTGTCAACGCTTCACAGCTAGGGGTCTATGATGACCTGCCCGATGAGCTGCGCGAGCGTGTTGAAGATGTGGTGTTGAATCGCCGCGATGACAGCACCGATCACCTGCTCGAAATTGCCGATAAATACCGCGGCGATGGCAAGGTTGAAAAGAAAGAAGACGAAGCGTGGCGCAGCTGGCCAGTGGGTAAGCGACTCGAACACGCGCTGGTGAAAGGCGTCGATACCTTTGTCGTCGAAGATACCGAAGAGGCACGCCTGACATTTGAGCGTCCCATTCAGGTGATCGAAGGGCCGTTGATGGATGGCATGAATGTGGTGGGCGATCTGTTTGGTGCCGGCAAGATGTTTCTGCCGCAAGTGGTGAAATCTGCCCGTGTGATGAAGAAGGCGGTCGCACATCTCATCCCGTATATTGAAGCAGCGAAGGCAGAAGGCGCATCGCAAAGTAATGGCAGAATCCTGATGGCGACGGTGAAGGGCGATGTGCATGACATCGGTAAAAATATTGTCGGCGTAGTGTTGCAGTGCAATAACTTTGAAGTGTTTGATATTGGGGTGATGGTGCCGACGGCAACTATTCTGGAAGCGGCGAAAGAACATAACGTTGATGTCATCGGGCTGTCCGGTTTGATCACACCCTCGTTAGAAGAGATGACACACATTGCGAAAGAGATGAAGCGACTGGGGATGACAACACCGATCATGCTGGGGGGCGCGACGACATCCAAAGCGCATACTGCAGTGAAGATCGATCCCCATTACGACCAACCAGTGGTGTGGGTGAAAGATGCCTCGCGTGCAGTGGGTGTGGCACAGAGTTTGATCTCTGATGAGTTACGCCCCAAGTTTGTCGGCGACCTTAAGTCTGAATATGAAGTGGTACGGCAGCGCCACGCAGCACGGCAGACCGATGTGAAGTGGCTCACGCTCGCCAAGGCGCGCGCCAATAAAACGCAGATCGATTGGGGAAATTATCGTGCGACAACGCCGACTTTTATCGGCACAAAAGTCTTTGATGATTACCCGTTGCAGACGTTAGTGGAGTACATCGACTGGACGCCGTTCTTCCATTCGTGGGAACTGAAGGGCAGCTACCCAAAGATTTTTGATGATGCTGAAAAAGGCGTAGAGGCGAAAAAACTCTTTGCCGATGCGCAGGCGATGCTACAAAAAATCATCGATGAAAAATGGTTGCAGGCGAAGGCGGTGATTGGCCTGTATCCGGCCAATAGCGTAGAAGATGATATTGAGGTCTATAAAGATGAAACGCGCAGTGAAGTGATCGGGGTCTTTCATAATCTGCGTCAGCAACAACAGAAAGCGGATGGCAAACCCAATCGCTGTCTGACAGATTTTGTCGCGCCGAAAGCATCCGGTGTCGCAGATTATATTGGTAACTTTGCCGTGACGACAGGCGTGGGTATTGATGAACGCATTGCCGCCTATGAAAAAGATCACGATGACTATAGTTCGATCATGTTAAAGGCGCTGGCAGATCGACTCGCAGAAGCCTTTACAGAGCACTTACATCTGCGCGTGCGTAAAGAGTTCTGGGGCTATGCCAGTGATGAAACGCTGGATAGTCATCAGCTGATCAAAGAAGAGTACAAAGGGATTCGCCCTGCCGCGGGTTACCCGGCCTGCCCTGATCACACCGAAAAAGATCTGATCTGGGAGCTGATGCAGGTGAAAGAAAACACCGGTATCTGGTTAACAGAATCGAAAGCGATGGTGCCAACGGCGGCAGTCAGTGGTGTCTACTATGGGCATCCCGCTGCGATCTATTTTGGGGTTGGCAAAATTAACCGCGAACAGGTTGAAGAGTATGCGGTACGCAAAGGGATGTCGATGAAAGATACTGAGTACTGGCTCGCCCCCAACCTGGGGTATGACTCGGAGTAGGCTTAAGCTTGTGTGATGCGCACGGCAGCGATTACCGTACGTACACTTAGCGGTTGCCGCGTTGCATACCTCGCGCAATGCATCCTGCAAGCAGTAGCCAAAGTAGATTCAAGCCTGACCCGCCACCGCCACTGCCTGCATCTGTAGCAGCTGCATTGCTGCTTGCCGCAATAGTGGTCTCCGCAGGCAAAGCTTCGCTGACACCACCGGGATCTTTAATAATTGTGTTGGCCTGTTGATCGGCATCATTGGGGCCACCATCTTCAATCGTTAATCGGATGCAGTCATCGCCCGCGGTGAGTCCTGCAACGTACACCGTAGCTTCAGCAACCGGACAGATCCCTTCAACTTTGCGAGTGCTGGCAAGGCTGTTGTTGTTATCTTCGGTAAAAGTCACCCACCCTGCTTGAGGCATGTATTTGCGATAGACCGGGTTTTCAGGGATTGGGTTTTCCTGCGGGATCACAATGCTGGCACTCTGGCCGGGTGTGGTAAGTCCCGCAATCTCGAAGTCAACGATCTGTGTTGGGATTTGATCATTATCGACTGGATAGAGTGCTGGACCCCCGTTGGGGCCACCATGGTTTCTCAGATCATCAAGCGTAATATTGTTGCCACTTTTTCCGCTGGCGATGATGACGCCGCCACTGCGAAGGTTTAGCCCCGCTGTTACATGTGGTGTGTTGCCCGTAGTAACAGGCGTATCAGGTAGTGTATGCGCTAGAGGCGTGGTGCTGGTGGTGGTGGACTCGAATGGCGAGGGAGTGATGTTTATCGCATCTGGTGAGAGCCAAATAAGTGGAGGTGACATGTCAAATACCTCGGAAGAAGGTTTATCTAATGTAGTAATAATCGGTGTAAACCCAAAAGCCCCTGGGATGGGGAGTGCTGGCCAGTGAAGTGAGATACCATTTTCAAAGGTATGTGTGTATTGAGTGGCCTCATCAGCTTCGGTTAGCGCTGGTGGGGTAATATCGTTAATGTTAATCAGGGTATCAATGGTGTATGTCACTCTACCGGCAGTAAGCAGGTCTGTGATCTGTGCTTTGATTTTAAAGATGCCTACAGGAATGCCTGCGGGGTTAAAATAGAGTGTTTTATCAACGGTGGCGGTGGTTGCAGCGAGAATTGCATTATCTGTCTCACTCCAGTCAATCAGGTAGTCGTGCGCAGGATTATTGGCACGAATAGTAATGGTCGCGATCGCCGCTAGTGATTCGTTTAGTGGCGTGTAATTGTCTATGAAGCGGGTGCTGTGATTGCCCTGTGCCACAGTAATATCTAGCTGTGGTGGCAGTTGAGTGTCGGAGATTAATACGCGTTTCGTGGTGTGCTGGCCCAGAACAGTGTTTTCTGTGGTGGGTTGTTGTAACGTAAAAATAATATCTTCTAACGATTCATTATTGAATTCATCGCTCGCGACATTGAAAATGATGGTTCCCATTTCCCCTGAGTTAATAATAACTTCACCATCGTTTGCATCATGGTCATCCTGAGGCGAGGCGCTTCCATTGATCGTATACGGGATCTTGACCGGATATGACGGCGCATTACCATTTAAGTAGACTGGTATGTTACCTGGCTTCCTTCACTGGCCGTAATGGTCTCAGCAGTGCCAAAAGAGACGAGTGGCAGAACGTTTAGTACATGGTTCCATCGCTGTAATTGTGTGTCTTCTTGAAAGGGTGTTTGCCACGATAGTAGATGACTGCCAGGTTTAAATGCACCAAAATTGCCTGGTTGATCAGTCGGTGGGAAATTAGTGACACCCAGTTTTGGTAGTGCAACATCGGGGATGTTAAACGTGTTTGGGTTTATTCTGGTAATTGGCCCAGTGGCGGTAACAGTAGTGGTAAACAGGGGATCAAAACGCTCAATACTTTGACCTAACCAGACTACCAATGTGTCATTTGGATCTACGGTCGGTAGGGTTGTAACTACAGTAGTTGAGGTGGCCGGCAGCGGGTCAATAATCACCGTTTGTATAAAAGGAGTAGGGCTACCGACAGCGACCTCCTGCTGCAGAAAACCCTCACCTTCAATAAGCGTAGTACAGGTAGAAGTGCCAGCTGGGCAGCCACTCAGCGTACCGGTAGTGCCTGAATTAACATCAATGCCATCAAACCCCGGCCCAGCGGCGTAGGCATTGCCTGTCAGCAGCAGCGTGCTTAGCATTATTGGTTTTAGATTACGTCTTTTCATTACATCAAGCCTGATTATTTTTTGTGCAGTATATATGATGGTGAGATGTACAACAGCAGTTTTTACTATGTAAATAGCTATAAATACTGGAATGTTATTGGCGTGGCGGTAATGAAAAACGCCCTGTCAGCGACAGGGCGTTTTTCGTGTGGCTTTATGATTGACTGGATAGCCAGTCACGTGGCTTGAGGAACACGTCGTAGAGTTCTGCTTCGGCCGTGTCAGGCTCGGGTTGCCAGTTGTAGCGCCACTTGACCAGTGGCGGCAGTGACATCAGGATTGATTCAGTGCGCCCACCGCTCTGCAACCCAAACAGCGTGCCGCGATCATAGACCAAATTAAATTCTACGTAACGCCCGCGACGATACAGCTGGAAGTCACGTTCGCGTTCACCAAACGGCGTATCTTTGCGGCGCGCGACGATCGGTCGATAGGCGTCGATATAGTGGTTGCCGACACTCTGCATTAGTTTAAAACTACGTTCGAAACCGCCTTCGTTAAGGTCATCGAAAAAGAGGCCGCCGATGCCGCGCGGTTCATCGCGGTGTTTGAGATAAAAATAATCGTCGCACCACTTTTTATATTCATCGTAGACCTTATCGCCAAAGGGTGCGCAGGCCTCGCGCGCAGTGCGGTGCCAGTGAACAGCGTCATCTTCGAAACCGTAATAGGGGGTGAGATCAAAGCCACCACCGAACCACCACACCGGCGCTTCGCCGGGTTTATTGGCGATGAAAAAACGTACGTTGGCGTGTGATGTGGGGATGTAAGGGTTGTGAGGGTGGATCACCAACGACACGCCCATCGCTTCGAAGTTGCGTCCGGCCAGTTCCGGGCGGTGGGCCGTGGCCGAGCCCGGCAGCTTATCGCCCATCACATGCGAGAAGTTGACGCCTGCCTGTTCAAAGACTTTTCCTTCGGTAAGCACCCGCGAGTTACCCCCGCCACCTTCAGCGCGCTCCCAGCTGTCACCTTCAAATGTGGCGCCGCCGTCTTCTGCTTCGAGGGCTTCGCAGATGTTATTTTGCAGGCCGAGCAGAAAGGCTTTGACGTCGTCGATGCTGGGTGTATCACTCATGAGCTGTGGGTCTCTTTATCGTCTTGGTTAATGTCGTTGAATCTGATTATAAAGGCTTTGCCGTGATTATGAAGAACGGATCAGCTGATTAGTTGCGGCATCTCTAATCTCAGTGGGATTGCTCTGCTCGCCCACCTGGCCCGGCAGGATGTAGTCGAGCTGATCGGTGAAGATGCGGCGCACCTGCATCGTATTGCGCGCGGCCTGCTGCTGGTGGCGATTGGCACTGGTCGAGACCAGTGGCCCTTTGAGTGCCGCACATAGCGCGTTGGCCTGCGGGTGTGCCGTGACCCGCACTGCGATCTTTTTGTGGCCGCCGCTAATCGAGTGCGGCACTTCAGGGCGCACGGGCAGCAGCCAGGTGACCGGGCCGGGCCATGTCTTGTCGATGCGTTGGCGTGTCTTTGCATCGAGGGGCGCGATGTAGGATTCAAGCTGCTCAAATGCAGCCGCGATCAGGATCAATCCCTTTTCAGGTTTGCGTTTTTTGAGTTGCAGCAGGCGTTGCACCGCATCGCTATTGCGCGGATCACAACCGAGGCCGTAGACCGCTTCGGTGGGGTAGGCGACCACCCCGCCACGGCGGATTACCTCGACGGCGTGCAGGATGTGCCAGCGATTGACAGAGTGCCCCTTGGGTATGGCCATGTCTACTTAGCTTTGCTCGCGGGCCACGGCGCGGTAGCCGATGTCGCTGCGATAAAACGCGCCGTTCCAATTGATTTTTTTGACGTGTGCGTAGGCCTTTTGTTGCGCTTCGTAAACGGTGTTACCCAGTGCGGAGATGCACAGCACGCGGCCACCGGCGGTGACGACGTCATCGCCTTCCAGTCGGGTGCCCGCGTGGAACACTTTGCTGTCGTTGCCCGCGTAATCGAGACCACTGATCACATCCCCTTTGGGGTAGTCTCCGGGGTAGTTCGCGGCGGCCATTACTACGCCGAGGGCGACGCGTTTGTCCCATTCGGCGCTGACGCTATCGAGTCTTTTATCGAGCGCCGCATCGCACAGCTCAGTGATGTCTGACTTGAGGCGCATCATGATCGGTTGGGTCTCGGGGTCACCAAAGCGGCAGTTATATTCGATCACTTTTGGTGCACCATTGGCATCAATCATTAATCCGGCATAAAGGAAGCCGCTGTAGGGGTTACCCTCGGCCGCCATGCCGGCAACGGTGGGTTCGATCACCTCGCGCATGATGCGGGCGTGAATTTCATCGGTGACCACTGGTGCCGGTGAATAGGCCCCCATGCCGCCGGTATTGGGGCCGCTGTCGCCTTCACCGACCCGTTTGTGATCCTGACTGGTCGCCATCGGCAGGATATTTTTGCCGTCGACCATGCAGATAAAGCTTGCCTCTTCGCCTTCGAGGAATTCCTCAATCACGACGCGATGGCCCGCTTCGCCAAAGGCGTTACCGGCAAGCATGTCGCGCACGGCCGCTTCCGCTTCTTCGAGGGTCATCGCCACGATCACCCCTTTACCCGCAGCGAGGCCATCGGCCTTGATGACGATCGGCGCGCCCTGCGCGCGCACATAGGCGAGGGCGAGTTTGATCTCGGTAAAGTTCTGATAGGCGCCACTCGGAATTTGATGACGTGCCAGAAAATCTTTGGTGAACGCCTTGGAGCCTTCGAGCTGCGCCGCACCGCTGGTGGGGCCAAAGCAGCGAAGCCCGGCGGCCTCGAAGGTGTTGACCACGCCCGCCACCAGCGGTGCCTCGGGGCCGACGATGGTCAGGTCAACCTTGTTTTCTTTGGCAAAGGCGCACAATGCGGCAATATCCTCGGCACCAATGGCAACGTTTTCGAGCTTCGGCTCGCGCGTAGTACCCGCATTACCGGGGGCGACAAAGACGGTTTGTACACGCGGAGATTGTGCGGCCTTCCAGGCGAGGGCGTGTTCACGACCGCCGCCGCCGATAATCAAAACCTTCATGATGTAATGTTTCTTTATATGTTGGTGTAAGTGACGATATTTTAATATAGCATCGCTGAAATCTGGCGAATGAGTGAGATTTCAGGCGTACGTCGCTATTTTGCAAGTGCGTAAGAATAGCGCATTCGGTGGGGGCAGGTCATCTGCACATGTATGATGCGAAGATATTTAGGCGATGAGGTAAGTTATTGTTTTACAATGTTATACAAAATGTCTAATCAATTGAAATAAATAGAGAAATGCGTTATTATGTCGGTGTTTTTGGTTAATCTGAATCGCTATTTCTGGTCTCCAGTCAAAAAATTCCCATTCAGTAGCCCCATTTCAGCATGTGAGCAGGATTGAGTATGAGTTTCACGCAGCGTAAACAGAAGATGTTTCAACAGCCCAAAGTCGTCACCCGATGGCTTTGGGCGGTGCTGTTTTCGTTTGTAGTGTTGGTTGAGGCGCAGGCCGCGCCGCAGCTTGAATCTGCATTCCCCATTGCTACAAGTCAGGTCACTAATGGCCCTGTGCTCACGAGCGCATCTTTTGGATCGCATACCAATCAGCCGACAGGCAACGGCATTGGGCTGGATGCCTCAACGGCACTGGTGGATACGCGCTTTCCGAAAGTGAGTGGGGGGGCGGGAATTAATGTGATTATTGATGATGGCTTTGGTGGTTGGGTGATCGGCGGTAACTTCACTGACGTGGGCGGGGTGGCGCTGACTAATCTGGCGCATATTCAGGCGGACTTTAGCGTGAATAGCGCATGGCGACCCAATCCAGATGGTGAGGTGTACGCCCTTCTTTTTCATACCGGGCTCAGAGGATTGCGGCTGCTGGTTGGGGGCAACTTTTCCACTATTCATGGTGTGACACGCACATATTTTGCCGAGCTGAATAGTGGCTCAATTTCAAAGCCGGTCACGGATATTAATTTGTTCATCAACGCGCCAGTGCGTGCGATTGTCAAAGATGAGCTGGTTTATATTGGTGGTGATTTTACTGATGTGAGAGGCAGGGTTGAGCTTGATGAAAATCACGATGGAATCATTGATCATGATATTGATGGGAATGGCATCATCGATGTTGATCTGAATAAAGATAATATGCCTGATCCTGGCGGTATTGCAAATATAGATTTGAATGGAGATGGCGTTTTAGATGGTGATGATCAAATGGCAAGTGCAACACCTGTGCTTTATACAAGACCACTAATCAGTGAAATTGGTCCGCGTAAGAGAATTGCTGCACTTGATCTGGATGCAGCGAGTAACGATCTGGTCGTCGCTGACTGGAATCCCAATGTGAGTGGCACAGTAAGTCCAAGTGTAAACACAATGGCGCTCGCACCAGAACGTGGCAGGCTCTATATCGGCGGAAGTTTTACCGAGATTGCTGTGGGTACTGGCGCTACGGTGCTGCGTAAAAGTATTGCGGCACTTAATATCAGAAATAATATCAATATTATCACCACCTGGAACCCGGGAGACACAACCAATACAATCACAATCAATACCATGCTGCTGGAAGAGTTTGTTCTCGATGAGAACAGCGGTGAAGATGTTGGCTTGTTATATGTGGGGGGGCTTTTTAACAAAATTGGTGGACAGGCGCGTATCAATTTTGCCGCACTCGATATTAGCCTCGCCGTGAATAATGCAAATCTATGGGATGTTGAATTTGATGCAGAGGTGCGTGCGCTGGCGAGAACGACCGAAACAATTTTTGTGGGGGGTGATTTTACCACAGTCACATCAGAAGGAACGGTCACAATAAACTACTCTTATCTAGCCGGCGTGAAACGTGAAGATGGAACGTTGCTGACGTCATGGAATCCACAATTAGATGGGCAGGTTAATGCGTTGGCAGTGAACGGCAACACGCTATATGCGGGCGGTAGTTTTAATTCCATTGGTGATAAGTCACGCCTGTATATCGGTGGGGATTTTACCTACATTGGGCCGAGTACGGGGAGTGGCGTGGTGGTGGATCCTAGTCCTGCTAGTGGTGTTGTGCAATCAGGGTGGCCAGAGATTGATGGTGATGTTTATGTGGCGATACCGGATGGTAATAATGGTTGGTATGTCGGTGGAAGTTTCTCACGGGTGGGGAGTGAGGTGCGTAATAACATCGCGCGCATTAATAGTAATCAGAGCGTCAATGCGTGGAATCCCAATGCGGATGGCTCAGTAAGGGCGATGGTACTCAGCGGTAGCGATGTTTACGTGGGTGGCGATTTTGTAAATATCGGGGGCGAGGCAAGGAATCGTCTGGCGTTAATCAACAGTAGTGGTAATGCTGATTCCGCATGGAATCCAGATATAGATGGCCCTGTTCCCGATAAAACTGGCCCAATTACTGTGTACTCGATAGTGCTGAATGGCACTGTATTATACGCGGGTGGTAATTTCACGGATGTTGGTGGTGGATCAACCAGAAATAGACTTGCTGCCTTTGACCTTGCGGCTGTTGGTAATGAGGACGTGGCGACGGGATGGAATCCGAATGCCAATGGTACCGTTAGGGCTATGGTGCTTAGTGGTTCAGATATTTATGTGGGCGGAGACTTTACTTCTATAGGTAGTGAGCCAACAAGAAATTATATTGCATTGATCGATAATACAGGTGTGGCAACCGCGTGGAATCCAAATGCGAATGATATTGTCAGGACACTAGAGCTTAGTGGTGCGGGTGTTTATGTTGGTGGTGACTTTACTAATATTGGTGGCGTATCGAGAAATAATATTGCAGAGCTTGATGGCGCTGGTGCTGCGACTGGGTGGAACCCAAATGCCAACGGCTCGGTTTCTGAAATATTATTAGATGGCAGTGTTGTTTATGTTGGCGGTGATTTCACCTTTATCGGCAGCCTGTTACGTAATCGTGCCGCTGCTGTATCAACGGGTAGCAATGTAGCCACGGACTGGGATCCGTCTGTAGGCAATACAGTCCACGCACTATCGTTAAGCGGTGCCACCAATATCTTTATCGGTGGAGCCTTTTCATCAGTGGGCGGCGTCACACGTGAGCGTTTGGCGGCGTTTGATGCAAGCAGTGGGGTGCTGGATCCAAACTTTGATGTGGGCACCGATGCCGCGGTGAAAACAATGACGCTGAGCGGTGACGGCAGCACCCTTTATGTTGGCGGTGATTTTACCGCAGTAGGCGGGCAGCAGCGTAATCATATCGCGGCGCTCGATACCGCGACCGGTGGCGCAACATTATGGAATCCCAATGTCGATGGCAGCGCACCCACTACCACAGTTAATGATATTGAGTTAACGCCACAGGGTGATCTGCTATATGTGGGCGGTCTGTTTGAAACGATTGGTATGGCGACGCGTAATAATATCGGCGCGATAGAAATTGAGGGTGCGACGCAAACTGCGTGGAACCCTTCGGTGGATGGTGAAGTGAATGCGATGGCATTGAGTGGCGACACGCTACTAATCGGCGGCGATTTTCTTAACGTCAACACCAATGGCCAAAATGTGGCGCGCTCACGTCTTGCGGCACTGAACACACAGGCCAATACCGACAACGCTACGCCGTGGGCGCCCGCGGCCGATGCAAGGGTTCGCGCAATGACGCTCGCAGGCAGTACACTTTATATTGGCGGTGATTTTAATAATATTAACGATAGTGGCTTTACCCGCACAAGAAAAAACCTCGCGGCGATTGATACCGCGGCCAACGCCTTTAACGTGCTGGGCTGGAACCCTGATGCTAACGCAAGTGTGTATTCGATAGCGCTGACCAATGATGCCCTTTTTGTGGGCGGAGCGTTTACAACAGTGAGTGGCACGGCACGTACTCGCGTTGCCGCGCTCAACTTTACTAACGGAGCGGCGCTGGAATGGTGGCACTTAAAGGCCGATGACACGGTGAAGCATTTAGGATTGAACGGTGCCGAAGATCGTATGATCATTGCCGGTGATTTTCGTCAAATCACCACGGTAGAAAATTTTCCTCCTTACAGCGCAGATCAGGCCACAGTTTTAAGGCGGGGCCTGACGGCGGTGGATGTTGCTTTCCCGCATGCAGTGACCAATCCACCGGCGGGTGCCTATCAAGCAGCTCAGTCGGTCGCTATGCGCTGTATCGATACGCCAAAGCCGTGTCCATCTGATATCTATTATGAATCTGATGGAAGCACGCCCATTGTCAATGGTGCTCCACCAGTTTTACAGTCTTATCCTGTGACTATTGATACCGCATTAAAACTGGTTGCGCTGGATGATGTCGGTAACCAGTCAGCAGTACAGACTTCACTTTATGTGATCGACTCAGAGGGGCCTGGGACAGCAGCATCACCCGCAGGACCGCTACCGGACGGTAAAATTCTGAGCGGCAATGACGTGCGTGAAATCAGGTTGACGTGTGATGATGTGGGCGCAGCAGGTTGCGCCGAGACCTATTACACCATCGATGGAACGACGCCCACGGGCGCATCGAATGTTTACATTGCGCCGATTATTATGGATGAGAACACGACGTTAAAATATTTTTCGTTTGATCAGGCGCGCAATCGTGAAGATACTATAAAAGAAGAACAGTACTGGCTGGATTTGAGAGCACCAACAGTGGTCGCTGATCCGCCTACGCGAGTATTTTATTCAGCCAATCTTGCCGTAACGTTGCTTTGTAGCGATGATCCTGAAGTGACCGAAGTCTCAATCGGAGCCATTCCGGATGCGAGTAATCCCCCGAATCCAAATGACCCGCCGATTACCGGGGTAACCAGTATTGAAGATGAACAGAACCGCACGGTCACCGGTTGTTCCGGTGTTTATTACACACTGGATGATTCCACGCCAACGCTAGCGTCGGCTCTGTACACCGGGCCGGTCAGCTTTTCTGGGAACACCGTGGTGAAGTTTATAGCGATCGATCGAGCCGGCAATGTCGGCCTTGTGCAACGCGCCAGTTATATCAAAAATTATAGTGATAATGCCGGGGCTGTTGGGCCATTAGGGTTAAGTGTACTACTGCTGCCGTGGCTATTCAGGCGTGCGCAAAGCAGAGACAAACGCTCGAATGGTAGCGGAGGTATGCTGTGATGACGCGGCAATCGAAAATCAGTACCAAACAATGGTGGCAATCAATCGCGCTGTCATCGGTGTTGATCATGTCGTGTACGGCGGCCACTGCCGCAGCAATTCCGCGCAGTGATGTATGGCAGCCCAATGGTGCGGTGTACGCAGTGGAGATGGCGAAGGACTCGGGCGCTGACTCTGTCTATATCGGCGGTGACTTTACCTATGTTGGCCCCGATACAGGGAATGCCGTGATGGTGAGTTTAACAGGCTCGCGACTCCCGACAGGCGCATCGTGGCCCAAGATTGATGGCAATGTTTATAGTGTGATACCCGACGGCAGCGGTGGCTGGTATGTCGGGGGTGATTTCATCACTATTAATGATGGCGCGGACAATCGAAGTCGACTGGCACGGCTGACACAGGATGTCGATGGCATCTGGAGTGTTGATGTGTGGAATCCGAATGTTGCCAATGGATCAGTTCGTACAATGGTGCTGGTGGGGACAACACTTTATGTTGGCGGTGATTTTACCGGGATAGATACCATCCCTGCAGGTTCAAGAAACGGTCTTGCCGCACTAAATACTGCTGCAACGGCAGCGGGTAGTTATGACTTGGGATGGGACCCTGATGTAAATGCAATGGTGCGTACGATGGCTTTCAATGGCACGGATCTTTATGTTGGTGGTGACTTTACCTCGGTGGGTGGGTCGTCGCAAAACTATATTGCAGCGATTAATGCCTCAGGTGCTGTAACGAGCTGGGATCCAAAAGTTGTTGGCGGTTCAGTCCGTACAATGGTACTGGATGATACGACGCTTTATATTGGCGGTGATTTTACCGAGATCGATAACTTAGGTACGAATTCAAGAAACCGTCTTGCAGCACTGGATAGCAACGCAACGGTAGCAGGGCCTTATGACTTGGGCTGGAATCCAAATGCTAATGGATCGGTACAGACAATGGTGCTGAGTGGCGCAACACTTTATGTCGGCGGTAATTTTACCGCTGTAAATGGCGTTGCTCCGTTAAGAAATCATCTAGCAGCGTTTGATCTTTCCATTGTAAATAGTGAAGATGTGGCAACGAGCTGGGATCCAGATCTGCCTTTTCTCGATGCAGGGAGTAATAGTGTTAGCGTGACACAGCTTAAGGCTGGTAGTGGTGTGATCTATACAGGATGGAAAGGAACGCTCGATAGCGATGACATTGGCCGCATGCAGGCAATCAAGACATCGGATGGCAAGGTTGACTGGTCCGTCGCAGCGAATCAGTCAATTGAAGCGATAGGAGTTGGCGCTCAGGAACTATTTTTAGGTGGCACTTTCACTTCGGGCGGCGGGCGGTTGCGCAGGAATCTGGCCGAGATCAACATTAGTACCGGGGTGGGTGCCGGGACGGTGACAAATTGGGCTGTTAACGTCAATGGGCCGGTGCGGAGTATTGTGGCAAATAATGGTGGTTTCGGCCTCTATATCGGTGGTGATTTCAGTGCGGTAACCGGGAGTAACGCCATCGGTCCACTTACGCGCAACAATATCGCCCTGTTGAGTACGCCCGGCGGCGTGGTAGAGCCGTGGGACCCATCGGTTACCGGTATTGGCCCAGTGGTTAGAGTTAACGCCATGACACTCTCGCCCAATCAGGGAACCCTCTATGTTGGTGGACTGTTCGATACGATTGCAACAACAACGGCGCGACGTAATATCGCATCTCTCAATACGACGGTGACAGGTGAGGGTGGTGCAAATGTAGTGAACCTTACGGGCATTGGCATTAATGATGGTGCCGATGGTGAAGTGCATGCGCTGGTGACGAGCAATGATAACAATCTGGTGTTTGCGGGCGGTGCTTTTGGTAATATTGGTGGCAAGACCCGCGCACGAGTTGCGGCAATAAAAACGACGACGGGGGTGCCGCTGGCCAGTGATTTGTGGGCAGTGTCAGCAGTGAATGGAATAGTACGTTCGCTGGCACTCAGCCGCGATGATAAGACGCTATACCTCGGGGGAGATTTTACCAGCATCAGTGATGGCGAGGTGGGAAGTCCCTATACAAGAAACCTGCTTGCGGCACTTGAAGTCAATAGTAGTAAATGGAGTGTGGTGCCAACTGTTGATCTGAATGTGACTGGTGCTGGTGCTGGTACCAGTGTTTATTCGTTGGGCCTCTCCAGTGATGATCAGATGTTATGGCTTGGCGGAAAGTTTACATCGGTTACAGATAATACGGATAATTCAAGAGCTAATGTGGCGCGCTATAATCTTACCGAGGCTGCAGAGAATGATCTGACGGACTGGAATCCTGGTGTTACCGGAGGGGCTGACCCAATCGTTTATGCAACAGAGCGCACGGCAGACGATTCTTTAGAAATTATTGGCGGCAATTTTACCCAAGTGGGTGCTATGGCGCATCAATACTTCGCCGTCTTTGACACCGTGCCACCAACAGTGACCAGCCATGTCGCAGGGGGCTTTTATAATATATCCCCGCTCGATATTATCTTTTCATGCACTCAAAACAGCCCGACTGGATCGTGTAGTATTTTTTATACAAAGGATGGAAGTGAGCCGACGCAGGCGCTTGTTCCGTATAATTACATGCCGGCAGACCCGCCACCCCCACATCCCACGGACAATATAACGGTGGATACGACCTTGAAATTTTTCGCACGGGATGAACATGGCTCGGTGAGTGAAACCCTGTCGGTAACCTATGTGATTGATCAGGAGTACCCAACAACAACTGTACAGTCTGATGTGGAATTGCCAGATGTACTGCCGCCGACTTTAGTGCCAGAGGTGGCCGATATCGAGGTGACTTTTTCACTGGTGTGTGAAGATGCGGGCGGCGCCAATTGTGACAAAACTTACTTCACCACTAATGGTACGGCTCCTCATAATCCAGACGGTACCCCCGTTGATGGTTTACTGCCCTACACTACGCCGCTCACCCCCAAGGGGTTGTTACCACTGGAGTCCTTAACACTGGCTGATCTGACCGGTGCTGAAACTGATGTCTTTTATGATATGACCCTTGCCGATTTCATCGACTCCGAAGCGATCGCGCAAATTCGTGTCAATCTGAACGCCTTCACCCTCGATGATATACCGCGTAACGCCGTCGCACTCAATAGTATTGATCTATTGCGAGTTAGAGATTTTGTGGATCTTTCACTCGTGCAGCTGGATGCGCTTTCAAGAGCATTGCTGGGAAATGTGGTTGATCTTAATCTTATCCCGAGTGATGCAGTAACATTGGCAGATATCGAGGCGGCGGGTGTTGTTATGGATTTAACCCAAATTACGCTAGGTTCAATCAGTAGTGCCGCGTACTCACTGGCCGAGATTCCAGCATCGCTCACGCCACCGCCCGCCTATATTTTGGCATCACAGGTGCCGCTGATTCAGGTTCACCTGGATGGTACAGAGAACCGGATTGTGCTTGATGCGGTGAATCTGGAACTAGTGCCATTGGCGGCGGTATCAGCGCAATTTATTCCCGGTTCGAGATTATTTGCAAATATTGAGTTGCAGTTTTTCTCGTTGGATCGTGCTGGTAACAGCGAAGCGTCAACGTCGGGGGCCGGCGTGAATAAAAATTATTATTATGTGGATATTGGCGCACCACGAACGACGGCTTCGCCCAATACTGATGGCAACGTATTTACTTCTGCACAAGACATCGTATTAACCTGCTATGACTATGGGGAAAATGAGGAGGATGAGAATGGAAAGCGTACTGTGGCGGTAGTGCCCGGTGATTATGGCTCGGGCTGCGACAAAACCTATTATACGTTGGATGGCTCTGTTCCTGATCCAGACAATGCCGGGCCAACATTACTGACAAGGGTGTATAGCGGGCCAATCAGAATTTCATCGGCGACAATACTGCGTTATATCTCTGTCGATAAGTTAGGGAATAAGGAAGCAGCAGGATTCGATGTCTACGCCTTCACCTTTGCGAGCACCGGCCGCAGTGGCGTGGGTGCGAGCAGTTTTGCCGTGTGGCTCTTTGCGCTACTAGGGTTAGCGCTGCGTCGGCGTTCGTGGCGGGCGACGGTTTAACCGCCCCCCCCTGACCCGCTGGAATTTAAGTCTGCTTTTTTAACTAGTGACGAAAATGGCGCATGCCGGTGAAGACCATCGCCATGCCGTGTTCATTGGCGGCATCAATCACTTCCTGATCCCGCATCGATCCGCCCGGTTGAATCACCGCGCTGATACCGACTTCAGCAGCCGCATCGATGCCGTCACGGAACGGAAAGAACGCATCACTCGCCATCACCGAGCCTTTGACTTTAAGGTCTGCATCGGCCGCTTTGATCGCCGCGATGCGCGCACTGTAGACGCGGCTCATCTGGCCTGCACCGACGCCTATCGTCGTCAGGTCTCTGCCATAAACAATGGCGTTCGATTTCACAAACTTCGCGACCTTCCAGCTAAACAGTAGATCTTTCATCACCTCATCGGAAGGGGTCACTTCTGTCACCACCTTGAGATCGGCCGCGCTGACCATGGCGGTATCGGCCGTCTGTAGCAGCATGCCGCCGTTAACGCGTCGATAGTCGAGCGACACGCTACAATCTAACGGCCATTCGCCGCAGGCCAGCAGGCGTACGTTACCCTTTTCTGCGATGGTGGCCATCGCCCCTTCAGTTACGGACGGTGCGATGATCACTTCCACAAACTGGCGATCAATGATGGCGCGCGCGGTGGCGGTATCGAGTGGACGGTTAAAGGCGATGATGCCGCCAAAGGCCGATGTTGGGTCCGTTTTATAGGCGCGGTCATAGGCGTCGAAGAGCGAGTCGGCGATCGCGACGCCACACGGGTTGGCGTGTTTCACGATCACACAGGCGGGCATCTCAAACTGCTTCACGCACTCAAGTGCGGCGTCGGTATCGGCGATGTTATTGAATGACAGCGCCTTGCCCTGTAGTTGGGCGGCGGTAGAAACACTCGCCTCCTGCGCGCGGGATTCAACGTAGAACGCCGCTTTTTGATGTGGGTTCTCGCCGTAGCGCAACTCCTGCGCCTTGATAAATTGTGCATTAAAGCTGTGGGGAAACGCGGCGCGATTGTTATTTGAGACGCCGCCATCGGTGATGCTGCCGAGGTAGTTGGCGATGGTGCTGTCGTAAGCGGCGGTGTGTTCAAAGGCCTTGACTGCCAGTGCAAAACGGGTGGCGTGGCTCAGCGTGGTGTCACTGGCTGCCATCTCTTCGAGCACTTCTGCGTAGTCGGTGGCGTCGACTACAATCGCGACGTCTTTGTGATTTTTAGCGGCGGCACGTACCATCGTCGGCCCACCGATGTCGATATTTTCGATCGCCAGCGGCAGGTCACAATCGGGGCTGGCAACGGTCTGCTCAAAGGGATAGAGATTCACCACCACTAAATCGATCGGTGCAATGCCATGCTCCGTCATCGCTTCGCCATCGATATCGCGCCGACCGAGAATGCCGCCGTGGATCATCGGATGCAGCGTTTTGAGACGTCCATCCATCATCTCCGGAAAGCCGGTGTGGTCAGAGACCTCGGTCACTTCAACGCCGTTATCGGCCAGCAGTTTTGCGGTGCCGCCAGTGGAGAGAATCTCGACCTGCATCGCCCTCAGGCCCTGGGCGAATTCGAGGATGTTGGTCTTGTCAGAGACACTGATGAGCGCGCGTTTGATTGTCATTGTAATGAGGTCTTCCCTGGGTGGACGAGCTGAATCGGTTTTGAATCGATATTAACGGTGAAATTGATCAATTATTCAGATTGTAGATTTCGAGTTTTTTTCGCAGAGTGCTGCGGTTGATGCCGAGAATCTCTGCCGCTTTGCTCTGGTTACCGCGGGTATGGTCCAGTACTGCTTTAAGCAGTGGCATTTCCACTTCATGCAGCACCATGCGGTAGAGGTCGGCGGGCGGGTGGCCATCAAGATCGTGAAAATAACGTTCCAGTGCAGAATCAATACAGGCGCTGATCGGTTGTTTGCGGCGTTCCTGACGGTTTTGTTCCATTATGCGGCGACTTCTATGTTGGATGATTGTGAGGTGAGATGTGACGTTTCCTGCAGTTGCTCAAAAAACTCGCGGGTGAGCGCCAGCTGTTCTGTCACGCTATCGACACGGTTCACTGCCTGGCGAAAGGCGCCGCCCGAGATCTGCCCTTTGCTGTACCACGAGATATGTTTGCGTGCCATGCGAACGCCGATGTATTCGCCATAAAACTCATACAGGCGTTCGAGGTGATCAAGCATGATGGCGCTGATTTCGCTAATCTCGGGTTCGGCGAGGTGCTGGCCGGTGGTGAGGTAGTGATTAATCGAGTTGAAGATCCACGGCCGGCCCTGTGCAGCGCGCCCGATCATCAGCGCGTCGACGCCGGTCTGCTCAAGCACCTGTTGCGCCTTTTCAGGGGTGGTGATGTCGCCATTGGCAATAATCGGAATGTTGACCGCCTGCTTGATCGCGGCGATGGTTTCGTATTCGGCATCGCCGCGATAGGCGCACGCACGGGTGCGGCCGTGAATCGCCAGCGCCTGAATACCGGCCTGTTCCGCAATCTGGGCAATGGTGACGCCATTGCGGTGTTCGGGTTCCCAGCCGGTGCGGATTTTCAGGGTGACCGGGATCTCAACGGCGTTGACCACGGCATCGAGAATGCGCGCGACGAGGTTTTCGTCCTGTAACAGTGCAGAACCGGCCATCACATTGCAGATCTTTTTGGCCGGGCAGCCCATATTGATATCGATGATCTGCGCGCCATTACCGGCGTTGTGTTTGGCGGCCTCCGCCATCATCGCCGGGTCAGAACCCGCAATCTGCACCGCGCGCGGTTCAATTTCACCGTCGTGATTGGCGCGCCGCAGGGTTTTTTCGCTGCCGTATAGCAGCGAGTTGGAGGAGATCATCTCTGATATCGCCATGCCAGCACCGAGCCGTTTACACAGCTGGCGAAATGGGCGATCGGTGACCCCCGCCATCGGCGCGAGCATCAGATTATTAGTTAGTTTGTATGGTCCGATTTGCATTTATCTAAGCGCTACATTGCCAGTTTGCGCCGTGCCGATCTATGCCGACTGGTCGCAAATGCAGAGGGCAACATGATACCTGTAATGGGGGTGGGGATAAAGCGGTTATTGTTGCTTTTTTAACCATTTATTTGAAATCAAATTCAAAATTGACGGCATTCTTATCCGGGTCGATCAGTTCTAGTGCTACGCTCAGCGTTGCGCCAGCGGGGAATCCCTGATCGATATCAACCGTTTGCGGTAGATACTCACTCGCCCTGAAAGTCCGTGTGGCCAGTTGCTTATGGTTAAGGTCAAAAAAGCTCAATTTGAGCTGAGGGTAAGCTTGAATGAAGTCTGCTTCATTTTTCATGGTGACGCTGATGAGTAGCGCCTGCGGTAGCGTTGGGTGGCTGCGCACATCTCTGTGGGTGATGGCGACCTTGTCCGGGGCGTGTTGCCGCGCCAGCTTACAGTGTGTCACGGTGCAAAACTGTTCGAGCCAGGGACGTAACTGAGGATAGTGCTGGATCCATTGATTGGGGGTGAAGTAGCCTGCCTGGGCGATGAGCGTAGCGCACAGCAGGAGCCCCAGTACGCTCCATTTCAGCACCGATGGCTTTGCAGGGGCGGCGGCAGTAGTTTTATCGTCATCAGAAAGTGCGTAGCGCTGCATGATGCTGTCGTTACTGAGACGATCGATGGAGGCGATTTGCAGGCTATCGACAGGCCCGCTGGCATTCATTGGGTGTTTGGAGAGGGTGTAAAGCGCATTAAAGATTTCACCACATTTGCCACACTGCACCTTGCCACCGGCGGCAGTGAGGTTATGGTCGCTGATGCTGAAATTGGTACTGCATTGTGGACATTGGGTGAACATCGGTGTTGTCACTTTCCTCTTATTAGGTGATCGTTGGCAGGTGGTCGATTTAGCGTATTTTACGTCGGGCAACCAATCGTACCCAGCCCTCTTTTTCAGCGACCGGCTGGAACTTAAACCATGGTGTATACGCCTCCATCACCAGCGTTGCCTGTTCAGATAATATCCCGGACAGCACGATGATGCCGTCATCTTTGACCAGTGTGGAGAAATAGTCGGCCAGTTCGATGAGGGGATTAGCCAGAATATTCGCTAGCAGGTAGTCGACGGCGCTGAGCTGTCCTTTTGCCTTGCCCCTTACCTCAGCGGGCAGGGCGGTGCTGATCAGGTCGGCGACGCCATTCTGTGTGGCATTACTGCGGGTGGCGAGCAGCGCCTGCGGATCGATGTCGACGGCTGCAATCGAGGTCGCCCCGCACAGCGCCGCGCCGATGGCGAGGATGCCGGAGCCGCAGCCAAAGTCGATCACTGTTTTGTTGCTGAGGTCGCTCTGGTCTATCCACGCCAGGCAGAGCGCGGTGGTGGGGTGGGTGCCGGTGCCAAAGGCGAGGCCCGGATCGAGCATAATATTGATCGCAGCGGGCGCGGGTGGCGCGGTTTCGGTGGGACAGATCCACAGCCGCTCGCCGAAACACATCGGCTTGAACGCATCCATCCAGACGCGCTCCCACTGCTGCTCTTTTAAATCGGTGATGCGGTAAGGGGGTAGCGATGCAAATGTGGCATCCTGCTGAATAAGCGCCAGAACGCGATCAAAATCGGTGCCGGCTTCGAATAACCCGACCACACAGGTATTCGCCCACAGGTCGCTGGCATCGGGCGCAGGTTCATATATAGGGGTGTCGGCGCTGTCTTTAAACGTGACCGAAGCGGCCCCTGCTTCGCTGAGCTGTTCTGAAAGTGGCTCCACTAACGCAGGTGAGACATCAAAGGTGAGTTCTTGCCAGGCCATATTGATCGGGTCATTTTGTTGATGTGAAGAGAGCGGTTATTGTACGCGTTTGCGCAGGCTGAAGGCGAACCCGATTTATTGCGTGATGACGCGTATGATGGGCTGAGGCATATCCGAAATGTTTCATGAGTTGGAGAGAATGCAATGAATGCGCTGTTAACCCTGTTTATGGCCGCCTGTTTTTTGATCGTCGGTTGGCACTGTGTGAAGCGGCCCGTAATTTTGCAGCAGTGGATCTTGCAGTTACATCAAAAAAACCCGTTAGTGGCCGAGATGAACCCGCTACGAAAGTGGGTCGATAAAAAGAGTTTCGTGTGGGCGTTGCAGCTGTTGGGTGGGCTCAGTCTGTTGAATGGTGTGATGTTACTGTCGACACTATTTGTCACCCCCGGCAGCGATGCTCAGTTTTGATCGTGCATCATAAAATGCCCGGGCAGCGGTAGTGCTGTCCGAGCTTGGTTAAACCGTTTCCGAGGCCTTTGTCCGCCGTGAGATTTTCCTGAGCAAAATATCGCCCCACTCATGGCTCATTAATCCAGTAAGAATCATCGCAGTACCCAGCCACACTTCAATGCCGACTCGCTCGTGATTAAATGCATGGCCCAGCAACAGCGCCAATACGGGTGTGAGCAGTGTCATCAGTGTGGCGCGACTGGCCTCGATGTTTTTTAGTAAATAAAAAAACAGGATAAAGCCAAGCACTGAGCCAAACACACCGAGATAAATAGTGGCCGTCAGGGCGCGCGTGGGCACGGATGTCGGCAGTCCGCTACCAAAGATCAACCATGTGAAAAAATAGAGCAAGGTTGAAATGATCAGTGCGCCGGTGGTGACCGCCACGGGTGACAGCCCCGCATTGATGCGCTTGAGCCACACGGTGCTGACAGCAGTCAGGCTGATCGCAATCAGTAGTGCCGCGATCCCAAAGAGCGCCTTTTCACCCAGTGAATAACTACCACCAAAGACCACCGCCAGCCCGAGCAGTGCTGTGATCAGGCCGATGACCCTGGTCGCGGTAAAACGACGCTCACCCAGCCACACCACGGCGAGAATGCCGGTGGCAATCGGAGTGAGTCCAAAGATCACGGAGACGATACCTGACGGGATAAATTGCGCGCCCCAGTAAACACACAGCATCGCACCATAGATACTCATCGTCGCCGCGAGATAGGCCTGACGTGCATTTTTATGCCACGGCAGTGGAATGCCCATCACCTTTATGATGATCAGGCACAGCAGTGTGCCCAGCAACATTCGACTGAAGACGCTAAAGAGAAAGCCCTGCCCTTCGCTGCTCCATTGAATAGCGAGCGGCGTGGTGGACCAGATGATGACAACGGCCGCAAAGGCGGCGAAGACTTGCATGATTCGGCTCCATTTTTTAATGGTGTAAAAAACAAAAAAGGCCACGGAATTTTCATTCGGTGGCCTTTTTATAAAACAGTTTGATGAGGTTTGTATTACAACATCAGATTTCCTGTTTTCAGGCGCACGCATTTAACCGCCACCAGCCACATTGGCAGGTGGACGCGTTTAATACATAGCGGCTTGTTCAGGGTTCTGTTCATGGCGTGGGAGTCTGCCTGTGATACGAGGTGAAGTCAATCATGAAAATAATGATTAGGTGCCATCGTGTTGGCTGGCGGTGCGTGTCAGTTGTGCTGCGCTTTGAATAAGCGTGGCACTGCCGCCACGGAAAGCGTTGGCCAGTTGGGTCGGTGTTCTGTCGGGCGCTTTCTGCCCGTTGCGATCAACGAATAGATAGACACCGGAAGTAGGATTGGCCCATGTAAAACGTGCCTTAAGCGAGGGTTTGTCCGCAAAGTGAAATTCGATCCAGCTCCCTTTGGGTAGGGTTTGCGCCAGTTGAAAATATTGATCTTCGTTACCGGCGTCGGCATTTTCAGTCGCAGATGTTGGTTGTTTTATTTCCTGTTGCGGGATCGTTTTAGCTGGTGTGGTGCGCTGCGGGAGTTGTCCAATGCTTGAGATTACAGCATGGGTATAGAGCGCCGCTATCTGACTGTTGGATTGCAGCTGGACTTCAGCTTTAATCGAAGCGAGGAACTGTTTTTTAAAATCGCCCTTAAGTTGCTGGCGGCTGCTATAGAGATCCTGTAGTGCGGCAAAGTAGGTGCGACGTAATTCGTGGTCATCGGCACTGTCCGCCATCTGATAGAGCGTTTCACCGAGGCCATCCATAATCGACAGGAAGCGCTCTGAAAAACGGTCGGCAGCCTCAAGGCACTGTTCCTGAAATTCTCTCGACGAACCTGTACGCTGGGGCTTACTGGGTGTCTGACTAGCGTTTGAATGATCTGTTGGCATATTGTGTTCCCGGTGTCGAAAGATAGCCTGCTGATGTTGTTATTTATAGCACCTCCCCATCATTGTTTTTGTGACTGCAGACTCAATAATTTAGTTTGGCGAGCGATACCTTACTTATATGATGATCTTTGTGAGCCGTATCACAATACGGTTAAAACGTTGGAGAATAGTGTGAGCGAACTGAATGTGGTTAAAGATCAAAAAGATGCGGAGCCCGGAGTGATGTCTTCACGATGGATAGGCGAAGTTTCGGGGCTGGCCTCTCCGCCGGATGTGTACATAAAAGTGTTCGATTTGATGGAGTCCCCCACCGCAGCAGCAGAGGATATGGGGCTGATTATCAGTCAGGATCCCAGCCTCACCGCGCGCCTGCTTAAGATTGTGAATAGTCCGATGTATAGCTTTAGTTCAAGAATTGATACGGTCTCGCGTGCGGTGGCAGTGGTGGGGCTGCGCGAGCTTTATAGTCTGGTCGTGGCCGTTTCGGCAGTGAAGTCATTTTCTGCGATACCCAATGACGTTGTTAATATGGATACGTTCTGGCGCCATAGTATTTATTGCGGCATCATCTCGCGCCTGCTTGCAAAGCGGTGTCACGTACTGCACACAGAACGACTTTTTATTGCGGGTCTGTTACACGATATTGGCAGCCTGGTGATCTACAATCGCGCGCCCGACATCGCAAAAAGAATACTGGAAATTGCTGAAGGCGACGAAGAGAAAGTGTTTAATGCGGAACTGCAAGAGCTCGGATTTAGCCATGCGGGACTGGGTGGCGAATTGTTAAAAGAGTGGACGTTGCCAGAAAGTTTGCAAGAGGCGGTGGCATATCATCATCAGCCTGCATGCGCAAAAGGGGGCAAACTGGAAGCGGCGATTGTGCATATTGCCAATGTGCTGGCCAATCAATCGGAACTTGGCGCCTTTAGTGAAGTCAAAGTATTGTCTGCAGAGATTGATGATGCGGTGTGGGCGGCGACTGGGTTGGACTCTGAGACGTTTGATCGCGAAGAAATCATCGGGGAAGCGGGGATTCAGTTTGTCGAATCGGCTAGTTTATTCTGGTAGTGTGCGTGCTTGATGGTGGCGTGGTGGTCGAAGTGTAATGAGCGTTAGGTCTCTGCTTTAGTTTTCCCCGTGTTAAACTAACGCACTCAAAATAGCGTGTGTTCTGTCTTTAGCAGCGTGATCAATATTGTATTAATGAGTAGAGAGAGGAATCTGTGAAAGTATCAGCGTCGATGTTAATGGCTGCCACACTGCTGGCACTGATTGCGCCTGTGAATGCAGGCGTGGTGATAGAGAGCGTCAATAAGCACCAACAGCATAGCAAGGTGAGCATTGAAGAAACCCGCGCTAGGATCGATAGCGGTTCAGGCGATGATTACCTGCTGATGGACCTGGCGAGTGGTAAGACCTATACGGTTAATCATCTGGAAGGCGTGGTGATCGATCTTGAGTCGGCCGTCGTCACCAGTGAGCACATCACCAATGCGGTTAAAGATCGCATGATGCCGAAGGTTGAACTGGTGAAGCAGGGTGATGGCCCGGTCGTTAATGGTTATTCCACCGTTCACTATCGTGTGATGATCAACGGTTCGATTCACTGTTCCGATGAATACCTCTCACCGAAGGCGATTGAAAACGAGACCGTTAAACGCTTTGTGGCGGCGATGGCGCGGGGCTCTGACGGCGCTGATAATATCATCATGGCATCGCTGTTTGGTGATGCGCAGATGTGTGAAGCGGCCGCAGACATTATTGATGATGAATACGCGATGAGTGGTCTGCCGATGCGCTCGGTCGATCCACAGGGGATGGTCACCCATGAGATTACCGCCATCACCGCGCCGGTAGATTTTGCCGTTGAAACAATGACACTGCCAGCGGGTTATGAGCTGTTGAGTCGTGCGCAGATGCGTGAACGACTTAAAGAACGCGCCAAAGCACTTCAGCAGCAGATCGACGCGCTGCCCGAGATCGATATGGAACAGGTGATGAAACAGCAGCGCGAGATGCAGCAGCGCATGAAAGAGAGCGCCAACGATTTAAAGCACGAGTTAAAGACAGGCTTTGAATAAGTAGGCCCGCTTTATGATCGAACGGGGGTTACCTGAGCCGCAGCCGCGGTAGCACGGCGACGTGCATCATCAGTCGTGTTGCTATAGGCAAGTGCGACCCCCATGCGGCGCTGGCTAAACGCCTCTGGTTTTCCAAATAATCTAAGGTCCATCTGCGGATCCTGTAATGCCCTGTCGATGCCGTCAAACGCGATGCCCTGTTCATCCATCGTACCGTAGATCACCGCGCTGGCCGCTGCCGCGACGTGCATCTCCACCGAGACCGGCAGGCCGAGAATCGCGCGTGCATGGAGTTCAAATTCATTTTGATGCTGGCTCGCCATCGTCACCATGCCGGTGTCGTGCGGCCGCGGACTCACTTCACTGAACCACACCTGATTACCTTTGACAAAAAGCTCAACGCCAAAAAGCCCGCGGCCGCCAAGATTGCTGGTAACCGCGATGGCGATTTCCTGCGCACGTTGCAGCGCAGCAGTGCTCATCGGTTGTGGCTGCCAGCTCTCGACATAATCGCCGTTGACCTGCCGATGGCCGACCGGCGCGCAGAAGTGGGTTTCGATCTCGCCATCACTATTGCATGCGCGCACGGTGAGTAGCGTAATCTCAAAGTCAAAGTCGACCATCGCTTCGACGATGACGCGTCCCCCTTTGATGCGGCCACCACTGATCGCATGGTCCCACGCCTGTTCAACCTCTTCTGGCTCATGAATGGTGGATTGCCCCTTACCTGAAGATGACATCACCGGTTTAACGATGCAGGGGTAGCCTACGCCACCATCAATCGCCATACGCAGTTCGTTAAGGCTCTCGGCAAAGGCGTAACGCGAGGTCGGCAGCGCCAGCGTTTCGGCCGCGAGTCGACGGATCCCCTCGCGGTTCATCGTTAGTTGAGTGGCGCGTGCGGTCGGGATCACTTCCGCAATGTTATCGGCCTCGATTTCGGCCAGTGCATCTGTCGCAATCGCCTCGATCTCCGGCACGATGATATGGGGCTGCTCCTGTTCGATCAGTGCGCGCAGTGCCAGCGGATCCGCCATGTTGATCACATGGGCGCGATGCGCAACCTGATGCCCCGGCGCATTTGCATAACGGTCGACCGCAATGGTTTCGACGCCAAGGCGTTGCAGTGCAATGATCACCTCTTTACCAAGCTCGCCGCTGCCGAGCAGCATCACACGTGTGGCCGTCGGTGATAATGGTGTGCCTATTTTCATTGATATAATCCTGTTTGCCTGCAATGGCTGCGCGGATGATGATAGCGGTTATCCCTGTTAATGAAAACGCTGAGCCGTTACAATGCGCGCAACTTTTTGAAAGATCGCGTGGAGGTCGAAATGGTCATTTTCTCAACATCGCATGGTGATATCACCATTGAACTGTTCCCCAATGAAGCACCGATTACCGTGGAGAACTTCCTGAAGTATGTCGACGATGGCTTTTTTGATGGCACCATCTTTCACCGCGTGATTCCCGGTTTTATGTTGCAGGGCGGTGGTTTTACCGCCGACATGGCGCAGAAAGAGACACGCGAACAGATCAAAAACGAGGCAGATAACGGCCTGAAAAACGAACGCGGTAGCTTATCGATGGCACGCACGGCGGTGGTCGATAGCGCGACCACGCAATTTTTCCTTAATTTGGTAGATAACGATTTCCTCGACCACGGCAGCCGTGATTTTGGTTATGCCGTCTTTGCCAAAGTGGTTGAAGGGATGGAAGTCGCCGATGAGATCGCCAAAGTTAAGACCGGCAATCAGGGTGGGCATCAGAATGTTCCCGTTGAGCCAGTGACGATCAATTCAGCGCGACGTGTCGCTGCGGCTGAAGCGAGTGGCGATGAAGGTTGCTAATCTGGCAGGTCGTTAGTCAAGATTGAATCTGAAGAAGGCGCCGCAATGGCGTCTTTTTTATGGGATGGCATGGTTGGCGTGGTATTTTCAGGAGATTCCCTTGGTTACCCCTCCTTTCTCGCGTAAAATGCCCGGTTCCCCTGACATTCCAGGGAGAGTAGCGGTCAGCGAGCAAATAGATGTCTTATCAAGATCAATTCGATGTGATTGTAGTGGGCGGTGGCCATGCCGGTACCGAGGCCGCGTTGGCGGCCGCGCGCGCGGGTGTGAAGACGCTGCTGCTAACGCACAATATCGACACATTGGGGCAGATGAGCTGCAATCCGGCGATTGGCGGCATCGGCAAGGGGCATCTGGTAAAAGAGGTCGATGCCCTTGGCGGCTTGATGGCGCGCGCCGCCGACAAAGCGGGTATCCAGTTCCGTACGCTCAATGCGCGCAAAGGCCCCGCAGTGCGGGCGACCCGCGCGCAGGCAGATCGGGTGCTGTATCGTCAGGCGGTGCGCCCGGCGCTGGAAAATCAACCCAATCTAACGCTATTTCAGCAGTCGGTGGATGACCTGATCGTGGAAAACGGCCGCGCCGTCGGCGTGGTCACACAGATGGGGCTGCACTTTCGCGCCCGTGCCGTAGTGCTGACGGTGGGCACCTTTCTCGGCGGGGTGATCCATGTCGGCCTGTCCAATTATCAGGGGGGCCGCGCGGGCGACCCGCCCTCGAATGCGTTATCGCGCCGTCTGCGTGAGCTGCCATTTACCGTTGATCGTCTCAAAACGGGCACCCCGCCACGCATCGACGGCCGTACCATTGATTATTCACAGTTGACCGAGCAGCCGGGCGACACGCCGCTACCGGTCTTCTCATATATGGGGAATGTTGCCGATCATCCGCGTCAGATTTCGTGTCACATCACCCATACCAACGAAAAGACCCACGACATTATCCGCGGCGGGCTTGATCGTTCGCCGATGTATTCGGGGGTGATCGAGGGGGTTGGGCCGCGTTACTGTCCATCGATCGAAGACAAGATCGTGCGCTTTGCGGATAAAAACTCACACCAGATCTTTGTCGAACCGGAGGGACTGACGACTCACGAGGTCTACCCGAACGGCATCTCGACCAGTCTTCCTTATGATGTGCAGGTGGCGCTGGTGCGTTCGATGAAAGGGTTTGAGAACGCGCACATCACCCGTCCCGGTTACGCGATCGAATACGACTACTTCGACCCGCGCGGGCTTAAGCCCTCACTCGAGACCAAGCATATGGCCGGGCTTTTCTTTGCCGGGCAGATCAACGGCACCACCGGTTATGAAGAGGCCGCCGCACAGGGGCTGCTGGCGGGTGTGAACGCCGCACTGCTGGTGCAAGACAAAGCGGCGTGGTGCCCGCGGCGTGACGAGGCCTACCTCGGCGTGCTGGTCGACGATTTGATTACGCGCGGCACACTGGAGCCGTACCGTATGTTCACCAGCCGGGCAGAATATCGTCTGCTGCTGCGTGAGGACAATGCCGATCTGCGTCTGACCGAACAGGGGCGCACGCTGGGCCTCGTCGATGACGCACGTTGGGCGGCCTTTGAGACAAAACGCGAGGCGATCGAAAAAGAGCAGCAGCGGCTGCGTGAGACCTGGGTACGCCCGGGGCAGCTGGGAGAGGAAGAGTCGCAAACCGTGCTCGGCGGGCCGCTGACAAAAGAGCAGCGCCTGATCGATCTGTTGCGCCGCCCGGAGGCGAGTTACCGCTCCGTGATGACACTTTCCTGCGCAAACGCCGTAGAAATTGATCCGATTGTCGCTGAACAGGTCGAGGTGCAGGCGAAGTACGCCGGTTATATCGAGCGTCAGCAGGAGGAGATCGAGCGCCATCTGCGTCACGAAACGACAGCGCTACCCGAAGATATGCAGTACGAGCAGGTCAGTGGCCTGTCGATAGAAGTGCAGCAGAAGTTGACGGCGCAGCGTCCGACGACCATTGGTCAGGCGGGGCGGGTGCCGGGTGTCACGCCTGCGGCGATTTCGCTCCTGCTGGTGCATCTGAAAAAACGTGCTGCGGTCGCCGTGCAGAAGTCTGCCTGATGGGGGCTAACAGCGCGACTGACGGCACACTGCGACTGGAGCAGGCGGACTTATTGCGTCGTGGCATCGATGAAATGGGTCTCGTTGTGACGGATGAGCAGCAGCAAAAGATGCTCGATTATTTGGGTCTGCTCGAAAAATGGAACAAGGCCTATAACCTGACAGCGGTGCGCGATACACTACAGATGGTGACGCGCCATCTGCTCGACAGCCTGACTGTAGTACCGTACATTAAGGGCGCGCGAATACTCGATGTCGGGACCGGGGCAGGGCTGCCGGGGATACCGTTGGCGATCCTCTTTCCTAATGTTCAGTTTGTGTTACTCGATAGCAGCAGTAAAAAGACCCGTTTTATCACGCAGGCAGTGACCGCATTGGCAATCGATAATGTCACGGTGCACAATGGTCGGGTCGAAGCGTATCGAGCTGATAGTTTATTTGACCAGATTGTATCGCGCGCCTTTGCTGAGATTTCATTAATGGTGTCACTCAGCGCACATCTGCTCAGCCCAGACGGGGAGTGGCTGGCGATGAAGGGACACTATCCAGTCGCAGAATTAGCTGCGCTGGAAGCGACATGTGAGCGCTTTGAAGTGACAAAAGTGGTGGTGCCGGGCATGGATGCAGCGCGTCATATTGTGCAGTTGAAGCCGAAGAGTGTTTAAGCAATTCCCTGTGTGACGAGCTGATTTAGGAAAAGATTATGAGCAGGATTATTGCAATCACCAATCAGAAGGGCGGCGTGGGCAAGACCACCACGAGCGTCAATCTTGCCGCTTCGCTAGTGGCGACCAAGCGACGCGTGCTGCTGATTGACCTCGATCCGCAGGGGAATGCGACGATGGGCAGTGGCGTCGATAAAAATTCGCTCGAGCGTACCTGTTGCGATGTGTTGCTGGGTGAGGCGACGGCGAGTGAGGTGATGATCCAACAGGAGCACATTGGCTATGCGCTGCTACCGTCCAACGCGGACCTGACGGCGGCGGAAGTCGAGCTGATTAATATTGATGGCCGTGAGCGCTGTCTTGCCACGGCGCTACGCCCAGTTCAGGAGCAGTTTGACTATATCCTGATCGATTGTCCGCCCACATTGAATATGCTGACGGTCAATGCGCTGGTCGCCGCCGAAGGGGTGATTATCCCGATGCAGTGTGAATATTACGCATTGGAAGGGTTGACGGCGCTGGTGGAGACGATTGAGCAGGTGCGCTTAACGGCGAACCCAAGGTTGGCGATTGAAGGGTTGCTGCGGACGATGTTTGACCCGCGCAATAACCTCTCAAACGAGGTCTCCGCGCAGTTGATCAGTCACTTTGGCGACAAGGTTTATCGCACGGTGATACCGCGCAATGTACGGCTTGCCGAGGCGCCGAGCCACGGCCTGCCGGCGATCCAGTACGATAGAACCTCACGCGGCGCACTGGCCTATCTGGCGCTGGCCGGTGAAATCTTACGGCGTGAGACCAAAGCGGCAGAGGTGGCGTGACGTACGTCGCCAGCCACATAGTCGCCAGCGACATAAAATAATAATTTTAAATATAACGATTTTTTAGAGAGTAATTGATGGCGACGAAGAAACGCGGATTGGGGCGAGGGCTGGACGCACTGCTGGGCGGCGCTGCCTCAGTGCCGACCACGACAGAGGCGGCAGCCAGAACCTCAGACCTGCGCCACTTGCCGGTGGATGTGATGCAGCGCGGTAAATATCAGCCGCGCACCGACATGCGCACCGATTCGCTGGATGAACTAGCGGCATCGATACGCGCACAGGGGGTGGTGCAGCCGATCGTGGTGCGCCCGGTCGCTGAAAACCGCTACGAAATCATTGCGGGTGAGCGACGCTGGCGCGCGGCACAGATTGCCGGCCTGCACGAGGTGCCGGTGGTGGTGCGCGATGTGCCGGATCAGACCGCGATGGCGATGGCGCTGATCGAAAATATTCAGCGTGAAGATCTGAACCCGATGGAAGAAGCGACCGCGCTGCAGCGATTGATCCTTGAGTTTGAGCTGACCCACCAGGAGGCCGCCGAGGCTGTAGGACGTTCTCGCGTCGCCGTTTCCAACCTGTTGCGCCTGTTTGACCTCAATGATGTGGTGAAGCGGATGCTCGAGACAGGCGATCTGGGGATGGGGCATGCGCGCGCACTGCTGGGTCTGCAGGGGGATGCGCAAATCGAGGCGGCGCGACGGGTGGTGAAAAAGGGGATGTCGGTGCGTGAAACGGAGCAGTTGGTGCGTCATGCGCAGTCACCGTCGGCTAAACGCCCGTCATCGAAGCGGATTGAAGATGATCCCGATGTCCGCCGTTTACAGGAAGATTTGTCAGAGCGTCTGGGTGCGCAGGTTAATTTTCAGCACTCTGCCAAGGGAAAAGGCAAGCTCATGATTCAGTACAACAGCCTTGATGAGCTGGAAGGTATACTGGCGCATATCAAGTAAGGTTTGTTTTAGTCTGACCTAACTCTCTGATATTTTATGTTTTTATGGTTTCTGCTGAATGGCAGACCACCCCTGTTAACTGGTTTTTTGAAGGCATGAGCGAAGAGAAGCGCACTGGAATATTGTTGATTGGCGTCGGTACAATGTTGACGTCGATGGCTGTCGCTGGCTTCGGCCTCGGTTTTTTCGTTGATTACTGGCTGGATAGTCAGCCAGTGTTTATGCTAATATTCGGCGGCCTCGGACTTGTGGGTGGGATCATTAAGGTGCACAAAGTATTGAGTAGCCTCGGATGAGTGGTTCCACATCGCCTAATGAAGTGGCCACAAACGCCAGAAAGATCATTATGTTGCAGCTGGGCATTGGCCTGGTGATAGCCGCTGGTTTTTTTCTGAAAGAGGGTGGCTGGGCAGCCATCTCAGCATTTTATGGCGGATTGGTGAGTGTTGCGTCCACTACGATGTTGAGTCGCGGCATTTCTCGCGCTGAGCGGGCTGCCGAGAAGAGTGCTCAAACGAGCCAGATGATTTTGTATTTGGGCGCAGTAGTACGTTTTGTACTGGTACTGGTCCTGTTTGGAATAGGTTTAGGGGCGCTGAAGTTGGCGGCGCTTGCGTTGATTATAGGATTTGTAATCACGCAGTTAGTGTTTGTGTTGATGGCGGGCCGACAGGGCCGCGAAAAACAGTAAGCGCTAGTTGGTATAAAAATTGGGCAATATAAAAATAAGCATGCAGTTTAATTTTTGGAGAAAGCAGGTTTGAGTGGATCATCTGATGGCGGCGGGACAGTCGCGTATATTCAGCATCACCTGACCAACCTATGCGTTGGTGATTGTGATCCTGTGACACATAAGGCCGCAGGCTTTTGGGCGCTACATCTGGATACTGTCTTTTTTAGTGTCGCACTCGGCGTATTGATGATCGCCGTGAGCTGGCGCATGGGACAAAATCTGGCGACCGGCACGCCGAATGGTTTTCAGAACTTTGTTGAGATGATTATCGATTTTGTCAGTGGTCAGGTAAAGGATACCTTCCCCGGTCACAATCCGATCATTGCACCACTGGCGCTGACGATCTTTGTGTGGGTCTGGTTGATGAACTTCATGGATCTCATCCCGGTGGATCTACTGCCAGCAATCGCGAGCGGTGTTTTAGGTATTGAATACCTGAAGGTCGTACCGACCACCGATTTGAACACCGCACTGGCGATGTCACTCACCGTATTTGCATTAATTCTTTACTATAATATTAAAATTAAAGGCGTTGGCGGATATCTCAAGATGTTCCTGTTCCACCCTTTTGGTAAGTTTTTTGTGCCGGTTAACATCGTGATGTCGGTGATTGAAGAGCTGGCAAAACCGTTGAGTCTGGCGCTACGACTGTTTGGTAACCTGTTTGCAGGTGAGCTGGTCTTTCTATTGATTGCATTGATTGGTGGCACCATGGCCGTCGGCCTGGGTGCGTTAATCTGGTTCCCGTTACAGGTCGTGCTAGACCTGGGCTGGTTGATCTTCCATCTATTGGTCATCACCTTGCAGGCATTTATCTTTATGGTGCTGACCATCGTTTACCTGGGGATGGCACACACAGAAGAACATTAATAAGGTTAGTTAAGCGTTCGACATTAATTGAAGTAGCGAGTTTTTAATTTTTAATTTTAGTTTATTAGTATTTTTAAATAGGAGATGTAAGAAATGACACCGGATATGATTGCACAAATTTATGCCTCTACTGCTGTTGGCGTTGGTATCATCCTCGCGGCTGCGGGTCTGGGTTCAGCCATCGGTTGGGGCCTGATCTGTGCCAAGACACTGGAAGGCATCGCACGTCAGCCTGAAATGCGTCCAGCACTGATGACCAATATGTTTATCTTTGCGGGTCTGATGGAATCTTTCCCGTTCATCATTCTGGCATTTGCAATGTGGTTCCTGTTTGCAAACCCATTCGTAGGTGCTCTAAGCAGCGCAATTGGCGCGGCTTAATAAGGTTTAACCGGCTTTTGAGTTGGTAACCCCTTATTTATTTAGGAGACAGAGATGAATATTAACGTAACACTGATTGCGCAGATTATCGCATTCGTTACGCTGTTGTGGTTCGTCAATCGAGTGCTGTGGAACCCGATGAATGACCTTCTTGCCGCAAGGCAGAAGCGCATTGCTGACGGCCTGGCCGCTGCAGACAAAGGCAAGCATGAGCTTGAGATGTCTGAAAAGCGTGCCAAAGAACAGCTGATTGCAGCGAAGTCTCAGGCAGCTGAGATCCTGGCGCAGGCGGACAAGCGTGGCAACGAAATTGTCGAAGAGGCAAAAGAGAAGGCGCGTACCGAAGGTGAGCGTCTGATTACTGGAGCCAGGGCTGAGATCGATCAGGAAGTGAATCGTGCCAAAGAGCAGCTACGTGGGCAGGTGGCCTCTGTTGCTGCCGCCGGCGCAGGTCGCATCCTTGGTCGTGAAGTGGACGAAAAGGCACATGCCGATCTGATGAAAGATCTGGTTAGCCAGATTTAAGAGGGCTGAACGAGCATGGCTGAAAAAAGCACAATCGCACGCCCTTACGCACAGGCGATTTTTGACCAGGCAGTGGCTTCCAAGCAATTGCCTAAATGGTCTGAGAATCTCGCGCTGGCGTCGCTGGTGGCACAGGATGAAGGAATGCGCAGCGTGGTTGGAAATCCACGTCTGAGCGATGCGCAACTGGTAGACCTCTTTGTGGGGGTATGCGGTGACAAGTTTGATGACGCCGCAAAAAACCTGGTAAAGCTGCTGGTTGAAAATGGACGACTGGGGGTCCTTCCCGAAATCGCGTCACTGTATGAAGCATATCGTGCAGAGGCAGAGAAGACGGTGAAGGCTGAGGTTGTTTCCGCATATCCAGTGACCAGTGCGCAGGAGAACAGTATCAAGAAGGCTCTGAAGGCGCGATTAGGTCGTGAGGTCGAGCTCGTTTGCACAACAGACAACTCTCTAGTGGGCGGTGCCATTATTCGCGCAGGCGATATGGTCATCGACGGTTCAGTAACGGCTCAGTTGGCAAAACTGAGTCACGCGCTGACACACTGAAATAATTCGTTATAGAGGATATAAAAATGCAGTTAAATGCAGCAGAAATCAGCGACCTGATTAAGCAACGAATCGAAAGCTTCGAAACAGTTAGCGAGGCACGTACCGAAGGTACGGTGGTCAGCGTAACAGACGGTATCGTCCGTATTCATGGGCTTGCCGATGTGATGCAGGGTGAGATGATTGAATTCGCCAATAACACCTTTGGTATGGCGCTTAACCTGGAGCGTGACTCTGTCGGTGCCGTAATACTGGGTGCTTATGAGAGTATCTCTGAAGGGGATACCGCCAAATGTACCGGTCGAATTCTTGAGGTTCCTGTCGGCGAAGAGCTGCTGGGCCGTGTAGTGAACTCACTGGGTGTGCCGATCGATGGCAAAGGCCCGGTCAATGCAAGCGGCAGCGCGCCGATTGAAAAAGTGGCGCCGGGTGTGATTGCACGTCAGGGTGTTGATCAGCCAGTGCAGACCGGACTGAAAGCGATTGATGCGATGGTGCCGATTGGCCGTGGACAGCGTGAGCTGATCATTGGTGATCGTCAGACGGGTAAAACTGCGGTGGCGATCGATGCGATCATCAACCAGAAAGGTACCGGGGTTAAATGTATCTATGTGGCGATCGGCCAGAAGGCCTCTTCTGTTGCCAATGTCGTACGTAAGCTGGAAGAGCACGATGCGCTGGCGCACACCATCATCGTTGCGGCGACCGCTTCTGATCCAGCATCAATGCAGTTCATCGCACCTTATGCGGGCTGCTCCATGGGCGAATACTTCCGTGATCGTGGTGAAGACGCATTGATCGTATATGATGATCTGACCAAGCAAGCATGGGCATACCGTCAGGTATCTCTGTTGCTGCGTCGTCCGCCAGGTCGTGAAGCGTATCCGGGTGATGTTTTCTATCTCCATTCCCGTCTACTAGAGCGTGCGGCTCGTGTAAATGTTGACTACGTAGAGAAATTCACCAACGGTGAAGTGAAAGGCAAGACCGGTTCTTTGACCGCACTGCCGATCATTGAGACTCAGGGCGGTGACGTCTCTGCATTCGTACCGACCAACGTGATTTCGATTACCGATGGCCAGATCTTCCTTGAGACTGATCTATTTAACTCGGGTATCCGTCCTGCGATCAACGCGGGTCTGTCGGTATCTCGTGTGGGTGGCGCAGCGCAGACCAAAATTATTAAAAAACTGGGTGGCGGCGTACGTCTCGATCTTGCGCAGTATCGTGAACTGGCGGCGTTCGCACAGTTTGCTTCTGATCTCGATGCAACAACACGTAAGCAGTTAGAGCGTGGCCAGCGAGTGACCGAGCTGATGAAGCAGAAGCAGTACGCACCGATGAGCGTTGCAGAGCAGGCAACCTCACTGTTTGCTGCCAATGAAGGCTTTCTTGATGATGTTGAGCTGGCAAAAGTGAGCGCATTTGAATCTGCACTGATTAGCTATATGAATAGCAGCCATGCAGACCTGATGGCCACCATCAACGAATCCGGTGACTTTAGCGGCGATATCAAAGGTGGGCTGACCTCAGCTATCGAGTCATTCAAGGCAAACAACGTCTGGTAAAGACGGGAGAGTTGTAATGGCCGTAGGTAAAGAGATACGCACCAAGATCACTAGCATCAAGAACACGCAGAAGATTACGCGTGCGATGGAGATGGTGGCTGCAAGTAAGATGCGTAAGGCACAGGACCGTATGGGGGCCTCTCGCCCTTATGCACAGAAGATGCGTAATGTGGTGGATCACCTGGCACATGCGCATTCTGAGTACAAGCACCCTTATCTGGAAGAGCGCGAAGCGAACCGTATCGGTTACATCGTGATCTCTTCAGATCGTGGCCTGTGTGGTGGTTTGAACAGTAACCTGTTTAAACGCACCGTCATCTCGATGAAAGAGTGGCACGATCAGGGCAAAGAGATTGACCTCTGCACCATTGGTAGCAAGAGTGGTGCTTTTTTTGCGCGGCTTGGTGGTAATGTAGTTGCACAGACCTCGCATTTGGGTGATACCCCAGAGATCTCAGAGTTGATTGGTGTGGTCAAGGTGATGCTGGATGCCTTTAATGAAGGGCGGCTTGATCGACTTTATGTGGTTTACAACGAGTTTGTAAACACCATGACACAGGCACCTACGGTTGAACAGATATTGCCCGTTGAGAAAAAAGAAGACACAGAGTTGGCGCATCACTGGGATTATTTCTACGAGCCAGAAGCGAAAGATGTACTGGATGCCTTGCTGGTTCGCTTTATCGAATCACAGGTCTATCAGGGTGTGGTTGAAAACCTCGCCTGTGAGCAAGCGGCGCGAATGGTGGCAATGAAATCTGCCTCTGACAATGCGGGTGACCTAATTGACGATTTACAGCTGGTTTATAACAAGGCGCGTCAGGCGGCGATTACTCAGGAAATCTCTGAGATCGTGAGTGGTGCATCCGCTGTTTAGCGTGAGGCTTGATTGATCAACTTGTTCAGAATTTTTGCAACACAAGATATTAAATTTTAAAAGAGGAATTGAGGCGATGAGTGCAGGAAAAATAGTACAGATTATCGGTGCTGTTGTTGACGTGGAATTTCCACGCGACGCCATGCCCAAGATCTATGATGCATTACATGTGACTGACGTAGGCTTGACCCTGGAAGTACAGCAGCAGCTGGGTGACGGTGTGGTACGTACCATCGCAATGGGTACCACAGATGGCGTTCAGCGTGGTAAAGCGGTGAGCAACAGTGGTGGACCCATAGCGGTACCTGTCGGCGAAAAGACACTGGGACGCATTATGGATGTGCTGGGTGATCCGATCGATGAAAAAGGGCCCATTGGCGAAGACACTCGTTGGGCGATTCATCGCAAAGCTCCAAGTTATGAAGAACAGTCAGGTAGCACCGAGCTACTGGAAACAGGCATTAAAGTGATCGATCTACTCTGCCCGTTTGCGAAGGGTGGTAAGGTCGGTCTATTCGGCGGTGCCGGTGTGGGCAAGACTGTCAACATGATGGAGCTGATCCGTAACATCGCGATCGAGCATAGTGGTTACTCAGTATTCGCGGGCGTGGGTGAGCGTACACGTGAGGGTAACGATTTCTACCACGAAATGACCGACTCAAACGTTATCGATAAAGTATCACTGGTTTATGGCCAGATGAATGAGCCTCCTGGTAACCGTCTTCGTGTTGCGCTGACCGGTTTGACCATGGCTGAGTATTTTCGTGACGAAGGTCGTGACGTCCTGTTGTTTGTTGATAACATCTATCGCTACACGCTAGCGGGTACCGAGGTTTCAGCACTACTGGGTCGGATGCCTTCTGCGGTAGGTTATCAGCCAACACTGGCGGAAGAGATGGGTGTACTGCAGGAACGTATTGCATCTACCAACAAAGGTTCGATCACCTCGATTCAGGCGGTATACGTACCTGCGGATGATTTGACCGATCCGTCACCGGCGACTACCTTCGCGCATCTGGATGCGACTGTTGTACTGTCTCGTTCAATCGCTGAGCTAGGTATTTATCCTGCAATTGATCCACTGGATTCCACCTCACGTCAGCTGGATCCGCTGGTCATTGGTCAGGAGCACTATGACATTGCACGTGCCGTACAGGGCACCTTGCAGCGTTACAAAGAGCTGAAAGATATCATTGCGATTCTGGGTATGGATGAGCTGTCAGAAGAAGACAGACAGACCGTAACCCGCGCACGTAAGATTCAGCGCTTTATGTCACAGCCATTCTTTGTGGCAGAAGTCTTTACCGGCTCGCCAGGTAAGTATGTTTCATTGAAAGATACCATCAGTGCATTCAAAGGCATTATTGCTGGCGAATATGATCACCTGCCAGAGCAGGCGTTCTACATGGTGGGTGCAATCGAAGAAGCGGTTGAGAAAGCCAAAACCATTCAATAATCGCGTTTACGCAATGGCAGGATAAGTGATGGCAATGACAATACATGTAGATATCGTAAGTGCTGAGAGTGAAATATTCTCTGGCACTGCCGAGATGGTATTTGCACCAGGCGTAATGGGTGAGTTGGGGATTCTTCCTCGACACGCCCCGCTGCTGACGCAGCTTAAACCCGGCGAAGTACGGGTTAAAAATGGTGACAGTGAAGAGGTATTTTATGTCTCGGGTGGCATGCTGGAGATTCAGCCTCATGTCGTCACAGTGCTTTCTGATACCGCAGTACGTGCCAAAGATATTGATGAGGCGGCCGCGCTGGAAGCGAAGCAACGTGCTGAAGATGCACTCAAAGATAAAACCTCTGAGTTTGAATATGCCAAGGCACAATCTGAACTCGCTGAGGCTGTTGCACAGCTACAGGCAATTAAGAAGCTGAAAAACAGGTCTGGCCGCTGATAACGGACGGTTTAATAGCACTGTATTGCAGCAGCGATATGATGCCTGCCTGCATGAAATAGATATCGACAAAGGCCGTTTAATAGACGGCCTTTGTCGTTTCAATTAATCCAGTTAACGTATTGCAGAGAGAGCTCATGGAATTAAGTGTTGTTATTCTAGCCGCTGGACAAGGGTCACGGATGCGATCAAAACTTCCGAAAGTGCTGCATAAGCTGGCGCATAAACCTTTATTGACTCACGTTATTGATGTTGCAGAGCAACTTGCCGCGCAGGATATTCATGTGATCTATGGACATGGCGGCGAGGTGGTCAGAGATGCTCTCTCTGATCGAAAAGTAAGCTGGGTTAAGCAGGAAGCGCAACTTGGCACGGGTCACGCAGTTGCGCAGGCAGTGCCCAGCCTGATGGATGACCACATCATTTTAGTACTTTATGGTGATGTCCCGCTGACCACAAAGGAGACATTACAGCAGTTACTTGCGTGTGTTTCTGACACCAGTATGGGACTGCTGACAGCGGTGCTGGCTAACCCTCAGGGTTATGGGCGCATCGTCCGCAATAGCGATAATGTGGTGCAGTGCATCACTGAAGAGAAAGACGCTACTGACGAGATTCGTAAAATCACAGAGGTCAATACCGGTATCCTTGCGGTATCAGGCGGTAAACTTAAAACGTGGTTGGCGCGCCTGAAAAACAATAACGCCCAGGGCGAATACTACCTGACCGACATTATTGCGATGGCAGTTAACGATGAGATCGAAGTAAAGACTTCTCATGCCAGCGCCGTCGAAGAAGTTGAGGGCATCAACAACCGCTCACAGCTTGCACGCATTGAGCGATACTACCAACGGCAGCAGGCAGAGCAGTTAATGATTGCAGGTGTCACTTTAAAAGACCCGGCACGTTTTGACCTGCGCGGCACCGTTGAAACGGGTACTGATGTGATTATCGACGTCAACGTCATCCTTGAAGGCACGATTGTACTTGGCGATAATGTCGAGATTGGCGCTAACTGTGTATTGATTAATGTGCGCGTGGGCGCGGGTAGTGTCGTCTTGCCCAACAGCATCATCGAAAATTCCGTGCTTGGCGAGGATTGTACTATCGGCCCATTTTCCCGTATTCGGCCCGATACAATGCTGGCAAACAAAGTCAAGATAGGCAATTTTGTTGAGGTGAAAAAAGCGCAGGTAGGTGAGGCATCAAAGATTAACCATCTCAGCTATGTAGGCGATAGCATAATCGGCAAGCACGTCAATATTGGTGCGGGTACGATCACCTGTAATTATGATGGCGCCAACAAACACCTGACTGAAATCGGTGATGGGGCATTTATCGGTTCCGATAGTCAGTTGGTGGCCCCAGTAAAAATTGGTGCTGGCGCGACTATCGGTGCGGGCTCTACCATTACCAGTGATACACCCGATGAAAAGCTAACGCTGTCGCGGAGTAAACAGAAATCAATTGATTCATGGACGAGACCACAAAAGAAAAAATGATGCGAGGGTGAGAGACCCCCATACCCGAAACAGGCAAAGAGGTGAGTTATGTGTGGAATAGTTGGAGGCGTTGCTGAGCGTGATATCGTTCCCATTCTGTTGGAAGGGCTGAGGCGCCTTGAATACCGTGGTTATGATTCAGCGGGTATTGCAGTGATTGACCGTGAAGGGTGCATTGGGCGCGTCCGCGCGCCGGGAAAGATCAGTGACCTCGTCGCAGAACTTGCTAACGACCCACAGAGCGGACTCGTCGGTATTGGGCATACACGTTGGGCCACCCACGGCAAACCCACCACCTCTAATGCCCACCCGCATGTCTGTCGGAAGAGTGTCGCCGTGGTGCATAACGGCATCATCGAAAATCATGAAACGTTGCGGCGTGAACAACTTGAAACAGGTTATGAATTTACGTCTGAAACAGACACCGAAGTGATTGTTCACATGATTCATCAATACATGGAAGAAGGTAACAGCATGCTCGAAGCGGTGCGCGCCGCGACCACTCGACTGGAAGGGGCCTATGCCCTGGGGGTCATCAGCAATACCGATAATGGCCGCTTGATCACAGCCAGACTGGGTAGCCCGTTGGTGATTGGCGTGGGCATTGGCGAACACTTTATCGCCTCTGATGTGGCGGCATTGTTACCCGTCACGCAGCGTTTTATTTTTCTTGAAGATGGCGATATTGCAGACATCACCAAAGACAAAGTGACTATCTATGACGCTAGTGGCACTATTGTCGAGCGCCCCGTGCGGGTGAGTACATTGACTGCCGACTCGGTGGGCAAAGGACAATACCGTCACTACATGATGAAAGAGATTCATGAGCAACCCCATGCGATTGCCGAAACTCTGGAAGGCCGTATCAATAAAAAACGAGTAATCGAAGAGGCCTTTGGCGTTGGTGCGAGTGAGATTTTTGATCAGGTCAAAGGCGTGCATATTATTGCCTGCGGTACCAGTTATCACGCCGGAATGATTGCGCGTTACTGGTTTGAGTCGTTGGCCGGGATTCCATGCAGTGTCGAAGTGGCCAGCGAGTTTCGTTATCGCTATCCGGTAGTGCGACGGAACTCATTGATTATCAGTATCTCTCAATCGGGCGAGACGGCGGATACTTTGGCTGCATTGCAGGAGGCCAAGAAGCGCGGCTACGGTCATTCACTTGCTATCTGCAATGTCCCCGAGAGTTCACTGGTACGCGAGTCTGATCTTTTTTTGATGACACGCGCCGGCCCAGAAATTGGCGTGGCTTCTACCAAAGCTTTTATTACCCAGCTGGTGTCATTGATGTTGTTAGTGATTGTACTTGGCCGACGTCACGATATGACGGAGCACGTTGAAGCAGCGTTGGTTGAACATCTGATTTCATTGCCCGCCAAAATTGAAGAAGTGTTAACGCTGAGTGACAAGATCAAAGAGATCGCGGAACAGTTTGCCGATAAAAACCATGCGCTCTTTCTTGGTCGCGGCACACAGTATCCGGTCGCGATGGAAGGGGCGCTCAAGCTCAAAGAGATCTCATATATTCATGCCGAGGCGTATCCTGCGGGTGAGTTAAAGCATGGCCCGTTGGCGTTGGTCGATGCAGATATGCCAGTGATTGCGGTTGCGCCCAACAATGAGTTGTTGGAGAAGCTTAAATCCAATCTTCAGGAAGTGAGCGCGCGTGGTGGGCAGTTACTGGTCTTTGCAGATGCTTCTGTTCATGTTCAGTCTGAAGAAGGCATCGAAGTTGTCTCTGTCGCCTCTGTTGATGATTCAATAGCGCCGATTGTTTTCTCAGTGCCGCTACAATTGTTGTCATATCATGTGGCCGTATTGAAAGGCACCGATGTCGATCAACCTAGAAACCTGGCGAAGTCTGTCACCGTTGAATAAATATTAACAAGGATAATTGGGATAATCAAAATGATGAAGAGAACTTTGGCGGTAGTCTTGATGGTACTCACTGGCACTGCAAGTATCAATGTTAACGCAGGTACGTTAGATGATCTAACCGTTATTACGCCACTGGATTATTCAGTACGTGGTGAAGGTCTGCATGGTGAGGTGTTGGCTGCCGTAGTGGCACTTCCTCGATATTCAGGGTCAGAAAGTGCTTCAGCAGTTGTCTTACCACTGATCAATATTAGCTATAATGATGCGCTCTATTTTAATGTGCGTCGGCTTGGTTACTGGTTGCCGTGGAATGCAGATGATGGAAAGGTTCGCTTTGGCCTGCTGTCGGAACAGCAGCGAGGTTTTAAAGCAAGTGATGGCGAACTGCTACGTGGTATGGCTACCAGAAAAACCGCCACAGAGGCCGGTTTTAATATTGCATGGGATAGCCCTATTGGTTATCTCGACGTTGCCTACCTCAATGACGTATCAAATACGCATAAAGGCTCGGTAGTTAAAGTGATGTTTTCAACTAAGTTGATTGAGCGTGGCAAACTTTTTATTAAGGGCAGTGGCGGTTATGAACGTATGAGCCAACGTGCGGTCACATATTATTATGGGGTGAGACCCAATGAAGTTACTGCTGCACGTGCGGGATATGTCTCAGCGGATAGCACAATTCATACCTACTTTGCACTGGATGCTCGTTACCGTATTAGTAAAAAATGGTCTATAGATGGGCGGCTCAGCAATAATAAAATGGGTCCGGAGGTACAGGTAAGCCCGATCGCCGAAAAAACAAATGTCACAGTAGCTTATCTCGCTGTTGGTTGGCATTTCTAATACTGCAGTGCTCGGAATCAGTTCGCGGTTATGCTCGGGCGCTACTTATTATTTTCAAATTACCACGGTAATAAAATAATCATAAGCGGTTAGGTTAACAATGATTAGGCATCACGATAAGCGCCGGTTACTGTTATAATAATTCAATGCGCCCGTAGCTCAGTTGGATAGAGTGCCGCCCTCCGAAGGCGGAGGTCAGAGGTTCGAATCCTCTCGGGCGCGCCATTAATATAGCCAGCGTTGTGTAAACATGGGCGGCCGGCCAATTCCGTTTTAGGATAGATTGAATGGCAACCGAGGCGGCTGACCGCTATGGATAGCGAAGCGAGGGCAATGAGTCACCGTTAGTTTGGGTTGTGTGCCCTTTCATATTTGTGAGCGTAAGCGAGTGATGGATAATGTAGGAACCGCTTTAATGTCCGTAGAGCCTTGAGTGCAACGAGGAAGGCGGTGGCGGTACAGTCGGATGTGGTTGTCGATGTTCACTTTGGTACGCACTTTATTTCAGACAATGTGTCTAGCGAGATGAGTTATTTGCATCAGGTGCCCCATTGAATTGTACTTGGCCATTAGTGATATTTTTTAATTTTAAATGCACGTGGATTATAATATAGCTGAGTGATGCATGTGACGTAAATTTTTTATTCACCTCCTTAACATAAACATTAATCTACATAGGTCGTACGAGTCTGTAAACTACAATGAATGAACAAGAGTTTCTTTATAGTCATAGTAGTATTTCGATATCGGTAGCGTTGTTTGTGGTCATCATTCTCTTTAATGAAGTTGGTTTTCATATAGGACGTTTTATTCAGTCGCAAACTGATGATGAAATGAAGTCGCTCACGGGTTCAATCCAGGCAAGTATATTGGGCCTGTTGGCATTGTTGCTGGGTTTTACCTTTAGCATGTCTATGCAGCGCTATGACCATCGCAGCATGGCGGTGATCGATGAGGCAAACGCAATTGGCACTGCTGTGCTACGCGTACAATTATTACCAGTGCTGTATCAGGGGGAGACCATTGAACTATTTCGAAAATATGTTGATTTACGTATTGCGGTGGGTCAGCTTGATCTTACAAAGCGTTCAGAACGAGATAAATTTAAAGCGAAGATTTCTGATTTACAGAAGAAGCTTTGGGCGATAGCCATTCTGGCGGCGAATGATGATCCGCGTCCAGTTACTACGGGAGCGTTTATAAAATCACTCAATGATGTGTTCGATGCTCAGGGGAAACGAAATGCACTGCTGCAAATGCATGTGCCGGAAGTGGTGCTTCTGTTATTGTTTATCGTTTTTGTCTCTTCGGGTGGAATACTGGGTTATTCCAGCGGACTGGGTGGTAAACGCATCGTCGCGCCGGTGATGTTAGTGTCTTTTTTAATTACATTAATCGTATTTATTATTATTGATCTCGACAGGCCCAAGCGGGGGCTGATTCAGGTAAATCAAGATGTGCTGAAAGAGGTTTTTCAGTCGCCAGTGCTCGTATCTAATAACACTTAATTTGATTTTTTGATTGATTAGGCGTGCCTCATCAGTAGATCGCTAGCTGCTAAATGACAAATGTGGATAAATGAAACGATGACCGATGAAGCGATACGTAAACAGTTTATTCAGAAAACTTTCGACACGGTTGCTCAGGACTATGGTCAAGGCGCCAGTCGATTTTTTCATTTGAGTGGAGAGATCATGGCTGATTTTCTGGCGCTAGCCGGTGATGAATCTGTGCTCGATCTTGCCTCCGGCACCGGGGCGACGGCCCTGCCGCTGGCGAAGAGGCTACCGCGTGGAGAGGTAATCGCGGTGGATTTCTCAGTCGAAATGCTTAAGCAGGCAGAGGCCTCTGCATTAGAGCTAGGGCTGAGCAATCTCAAGTTTCAGCTCGGTGATATGACGCAGCTGCCTTTTGATCAGCATCGCTTTGATCACGCCACTTGCGCCTTTGGACTGTTTTTTGTGGACGATATGAGTGGCACATTAAAACAGATTGCCAATACCGTAAAGCCGGGAGGCACGGTGCTGGTGAGTGGCTTCTGTGGTGAATCATTTCAGCCGATGGCTCAACGCTGTCTCGACCGTTTACGTACTTATGGTGTTGAAGTGCCAGAGGTAATTGGCTGGAAGCGTATGTCTGAAGCTGAACAATTAAACGAAATATTTACGCAGGCGGGCTTTGATGATGTGACTATTGAGCGACGTTCGATTGGTTATCATATCGATCTGGACGGGTGGTGGGACATGGTATGGAATGCGGGTTTTCGCGGGATGGTTGAACAGCTGGGTGATCAGGTCGATGAGTTTAAACAGGCACATTTAAATGAGCTGGCACCGCTATGTGATGAGAAAGAGTTATGGCTTGAAATCGATGTTAATTTTTCATCAGGGGTACGTAAGGCAGATTAACAACGCTTGCCACTTAATTGTGAAAGATAAATGCATCACCGATTTTTTGTGCTCCCTTGTTTTTTATTGCCGTTTATTTAGGGAACCTCTGATTTATTCATGAGATCGTATCTCGCGCCTAAAAGATTCAGCTTTTGTGTTGAAAATCTTCGCAATAGCTCGCTATTACGTGCGATTCTCGCCTTAAATTTAAAGGTTTTAGGTCACAGTCTACTTCGCTCAGAATAAATCAGAGGTTCCTTAGAAATATACGGTTATCAAAGCCATAAAATGGGCTTTATCTTGAAACAAGTTACAGTGCAAAAGAATAGGCAGGAAGTAAAAAGACCGGGGCATTGCACCCCGGTGAATGCGGGAAAGAGATTAAATGTAATTGCTTGCCCGCTAAAACGAACCTTCATTTTCAATAACGCTATTACGCTGTGGTGACTTCATCATGCGCAAGCGGTGAACTTACCTTCCTCTAATCGAATGTATAAATGTTTAAACTGTTCGATGGCACGATAAAGCCGCGCCTTGGCAGCACTGAGTGACAACTGAAGGTGCTCCGCAATCTCCTCCAGCGAGTAGCCGACATAGAACCGCAGACGTAGCACCTGCTGGGCATTGTCCGACAGTGACAGCAGGGCTTGGTTAATCTGCGCCTGCTCGGCATGTGCCTCATGTGGTGTGACGACGACTTCTTCTTCCTGCTGATGGATCTCGATCAACTGTTCGATATGGTCACGCGTGACATACTTGGCGCGACGCACCGCGAAGGTGTTGCAGTAGTTCACAATAATGGTGTTGAGCCAGGTTCTGAACTTCGCTCTCCCCTGAAACTGATGCAGGCAGGCATAGACACGCATGATCACGTCTTGAGTGGCATCTTCAGCGTCGTGGTGATTGCTCAGGCGGAACAGACAGCCGCGCAGTATCCAGCGACGATGCCGATCAATCAAGATAGCGAAGGCGTTATCAGCATTTGAGCCCTTGTCGACGGCGAGTTGAATCAGCGCATCGTCCGACCATGCAGCCAAATCATTGCCAGTACGCTGCTGGCTTAATTCTGGTTTTGTGTAAGTTGCTGGCATCGTGCCCTCCTTAAGGATTGTCCTGTGGTCAATCTTGGAGAGGCACTTTAGGGGGTATCTATCGATAAATAAAACTAATAAAATTTGTCGATTATTAAAAAATTATTTATCATGACTAATGGACATTGAATTACTCAGAACGTTTTTAGAGGTGAATCGCACGCGCCATTTCGGCGAGGCCGCAGGGCATCTGCATCTGACCCAGGCGGCAGTGAGCGCCCGTATTAAACAACTGGAAGCAATATTGGGGGTGAAACTGTTTGACCGCGTCAGGCGCGATATCCAGCTCACCCCGGAGGGGCACCGCCTGCTGCGCTATGCGGATCTGCTGCTGTCGGGGTGGCGCAAGGCGCGTCAGGATGTGTCGGCCGGTGGTGCCGCTGAGCAGTTGGCAATTGGCGGCAGTGTGCGGCTGTGGGATGTGGCGTTGCAGGCGTGGTTTGTGAGCCTGCGACGAGCCATGCCGGAGGTCGCGATGATTGCGGAATGCCATACGCCGGACCTGCTGACGCGACGACTGCTGGACGGTTTGCTGGATGTCGCCTTTATGCTTGAACCCGCGCAGCTCGAGGTGTTGCAGGTGCAAAAAGTAGCGCTGGTGCAGTTGGTGTTGGTGTCGAGTGAAGCGGGGATTGATAGCGAGGCCGCGTTGAATGGTAACTACCTGATGGTGGATTGGGGGTTGGCGCATGCAGTGGAGCATCGGCGTCTGTTTCCGGATGCGCCGGAGCCGCATGTCCGCGTGGGACAGGCGGGGATTGCATTGACGCATCTGTTGAGCATCGGCGGTAGCGCCTATCTTCCTGCGAGGATGGTGGCTGATGAGATTAGCGCGGGCCGTTTGCATATCGTGCAGGGTGCGCCGACGATCGATCGTACCGCCTACGCGGTATATCCCGTGCGTAGCGCCAAGGCGGCTTTGATTAAGGAGGCGCTGGCTTTGTTTGAATATAAAGTCGATCTTGATGAGCTGAGCGAATATTGAGCGCATTCCGGGCGTACATTTGCGCGGTTCAACATAGTTGGTGGTGGCGTTAATCATTCAGTCGAAGACAGCACGGTGAGCTTGTCGCTGGTAGGTGTCGTGGCCATTTTTTCAATAAGTAGTTTTCCCACGCGGTGGTTTTCGACACTCAGGATGGTAAAGCGATAGCCATATTCAATGATTTCGTCATCGACCATCGGTAGCTCACCCAGCGTAGCGACACACAGGCCAGAAAGGGTGTTGGCATCGAGTTGATCGGGCACGACCAGTCCAATGCTACGTTCGGCATCGGATAGCGAAACCAGTCCATCGGCCTCCCAGCGATCTTCACCCATGGGGGTGATGATGTAGGCGCTCGCACTGAAATCGTTTTCATCCTCGATATCACCGACAATCTCTTCGAGCAGGTCTTCAAGGGTGACAAGCCCGATCAGTTTGCCATATTCATCAATCACCAGTGCCATGTGCGCGCGGGTGGCGTGCATGTCACTAAACAGGCGGGCGACTTTCTGGGATTCGGGGACGATTAAGGGCTCGCGACAGTAACGACGTAAATTAGACCCGGGGGCTTTATCATCGCGCAGCATGGCGGCATACAGGTCTTTGGCGAGAATAATACCGAGGATTGCATTGTCATTCACACTGTCGATCAGTGGAAAACGAGAGTGGCCACTGTCACGAATAATAATCAGGTTATGCTCAGTATCGTGATTAATATCCAGCAGCTTAAGTGAAGAGCGGGGGAGCATCACCCGACCGACATAACGCTGGTCGAATTCAAACATGTTGCGCAGCACCTCCGCATTGTCTGCATGTATTTCACCGTGTTCACCGGAGGTGGAGACGAGGCCTTTAAGCTCATCGCCGCTATAAACATCTGCATGTGTGGCTTCAGCAACATTGAACAATGAAAGAATCGCACGGGTCGATGCGTTGAGTAACCAGTTGAGCGGGAAGGCCAATAGATAGGCCACATGTAACGGATAGGCGACCCATAGCGCAACCGGTTCAGCTTTACGAATGGCGAGGGTTTTGGGAATCTGCACACCCACAATGATATGCAGCGATGAAAAGATCAAAAACCCGACAACGAATGCGACAGTATGTAAAATCGTCTCGGGCACACCCAGTCGAAAAAAGAGGGGTTCCAGCACTGCGGCGACAGCCGGTTCAGCGACCCAGCCTAAGCCGAGAGACGCCATCGTAATGCCGAGCTGGCAGGCGGCAAGGTAGGCTTCGAGATTTTTTTGAATTCGTAAAGTGAGTTTGGCGGTGAGGTTACCGCCGTTGGCCATCGTTTCGATACGAAAGCCACGTGCCTTCACCAGTGCAAATTCTGCGGCAACAAAAAAACCATTAATTGTCAGTAATATAATTATGACGACAAGATTAATGATTACATTGTCCATGTGTTATTTTGTACTCCGCATGCCTTGCTATTAATAGACAGACCAGAGCGGTTGTGAATAAGTCACATGTAACTTATTCTTTTCTTTCGATGTCATTATTATGAGCCCGTGCAGGACGATGTACCGTGAATAGGGATTAAAAAACCGTGATTAGGAGTCGCCTGTGATAATAAATGCACGATTATTTATAGCTGGAGAGCTACAGATTGGTGGTCAAGCGCTTGTAGATCGATGGCTTAAAGAACCCGATGCAATGATCTGGGTTGATCTGGTGGGTAATGATAAAGATGAAGAAAAAGAGTGGCTAAAGACCACATTCGGTCTTCATACATTGGCGATACAGGACGCGCAACGTGACCGCCATCCGCCCAAAATAGAAGCCTTTGGTAACGATAATACTTTTATATTGTTACGTGGTCTGTCTGCGGATTCTGCGGATATCGATTTTAAGACCATTCAGTTGGCATTGTTTATCGGTAAGCGGTTTATGGTCACCCGTCACAATGGGCCATCAATGAGTGCCCAGCGGCTTGAAGCGTTGCTAGGAGAACAATCATCACACGGCAATGAGATATCAAAACTGGCGCTACAGTTATGCCGCCTGATGGCGCAACGCTACCTTGCCATTCTATTGGCACTAGAACCGCGTCTTGAAGAGCTGGAAGAGTTGATGCTGGACGACCCAGATGACACGATGCTGGCAGAACTAATTCGATACAAGAGTGACCTTAAACGTCTGCAGCGCTTTGCGACCTATCATGAACAGTTGTTTGCGGAAATGAAAAATAAAGAATTTCCCGGTTTTAGTGATGTGGATCGAAGCCATGAAATCAATGATGTGTGGGAGCAGCATGAACGCACCGAGAGTCTCGCCAGGCTCTATTATGAAACGGCATCTGATTTGATTGATGGCTATATTTCTGTCGCGTCCCATCGGCTTAATCAGATCATGAAAGTGTTGACGATTGTCATGGCCGTCTTTGTACCTTTAAGTTTTCTAGCGGGAATCTATGGGATGAATTTCGAAAATATGCCGGAACTGCATTCACCATCGGGCTATTTTATTTTGTTAGGGGTGATGGCGACCATTGCCACAATACTATTAATGGGCTTCAGGAAAATGAAATGGTTATGATGCTGAGGTGGTGTGTTTGTGCTTTTTTTCTATTGAATGGTGCTGTTCAGGCAGAAGAGAATACATCGAAACTACCAGACCCTGTCGCACTGGAAATAAATTGGTGGGGATACTTCGAGCCTACAGCAGAGATCGATAATACTGAGCTGCTTTCCCGAATAGAAAAAACGCGTGACCGATTGGCACAATCGAGCAAAGAACTGCCCGCAGATCAGCTCAACACGCTGACGCCGATGATCAACAAGATAAACGATGGCCTGCAGCAATATGCAAGTCTACGCGATAGCACGACCAGTGAACTACCACCCTTGTCGCCAGCATTAGATAAGTACACGGTGAGTACTGCGCTAGAACGCTTTGTCCTATGGCGAAAACTTAAGCGTGAGCTTGACCTTGAGGAGGGTGACCTGGTTTGGCAGAAGGCACAACTGTCACTGGAGCGAAAACGGCAGTCCCAACTACGCAATGATTACTTACAGTTGGCAGCGACAGATGCGCAGCGTTTATCGCAGGGATTAACCCTGATGGCGAGTCGAATCAGCATTGAATTATCTGCACTGCAGACAAAGCGTCGTGATGTTAAGTTGAAAAATGCCCGCTCGCAGGTGGAACATTTAAACGATGAGCTTGCGATTATTCATCAACGCATGGTGCCCTCAAAAAAGGGTGATGAGTGGTTAAAACAGCAGGCCAGCGCGAAAAGTAAAACGACTGCACTACGCAAGCAAACGGGATCTTCTGTGGGTGACCAGTCGCCAGAGACGCCACTGGGCTCAGCGAATATAAAATATCTATTACTTCAGGTCGCTGCCACAGATGTACAGGTGAGTATTTTAGCGCTTGCTGAACTGCGATATGGCGTCATGGTGGCGCTTGAAAAACTGATTGACACGCAGCGAGAAAGTGATGCCGAGTTGTTGAATGAGATACTGAAGAAATTTGTTGAACAAAAGCAACTGACGCGTGAGCAGCAACAGTCATGGGAGTCGTTAACTGAACAAACACGTAAATTTATTTCGGCACAAAACATCAATAATGATCAATCAGATGTAACGCTCAATAAGGCCTATAAACGCTTACTTAAACAGCTTGATGAAAATGAGCGCTGGTTACGGGATTTTGAACTCGAGCAGGATATGGGTGGGTTTCTAGCAACATTAGCGCAAGAAAAATTAAAAGATAATGTGGGGTGGTTTGAACAGTGGTGGCTGGTTACAAAAAGTAGCGTTGAAAAAAGCTGGAATCAGGTCAGTGTGATTATCAACGCCACACTGTTTGAAATAAATGAGGTTCCGGTGACCACGCTTGGGCTGATGAGTGTTCTTTTTATAGTGTCGATTGCGCTGTTGATATCGAAGATATTGCGGCATGGGCTGGATAAATTAGGGCAGCGCAAAGCGGGTGCCAACTCAAGTGCATTTTATACGCTAGGGCGCGTGGTGCACTACATTATTATGATCGTGGGTATTATTACCGGGCTATCGTCGATCGGAATCGATTTTACCAAGTTTGCATTGTTTGCAAGTGCGCTGGGTGTCGGTATCGGTTTTGGTCTGCAAGCAATCATCGGTAATTTTGTTGCCGGACTGATTATCCTCTTTGAGCGCAGTCTTAAGGTGGGGGATTTTGTCGAGTTACCCTCAGGGCTTGTCGGTGAAGTTCGAGAGATCAACATGCGTAGCACGTTGATCACCACTAATGACAATGTCGATATTCTTGTGCCTAATTCAGACCTGGTCAATAACCAGGTCACTAACTGGACATTACGTGATACTCAGCGTCGTATTCGAGTGCCTTTCGGCGTGGCATATGGCACAGACAAAGAACTGGTTAAGCAGGCTGGATTAGAAGCGGCGGAGGAAGTGAAATGGACATTGCGCAATAGTAAACACCGACAGCCCCAGGTCTGGTTTGTCCAGTTTGGGGATAGTAGCCTAAATTTTGAACTGGTCGTGTGGCTCACGCCTGAAGCAGTGAAGCGTCCCTCGGCGGTACAGGCGGCGTACCTATGGGAGATCGATACTAAACTCAGAAAATATAATATTGAAGTCCCTTTCCCACAGCGAGACCTACACCTTCGCAGCCTGTTTGGCCAAAAGGATGAGTCTGGTATGGCATTGATGAATAGCCAGATGAAGGGCGAGTGATAAACTATGCTAGTGTCGTTGGTAGTTGTTATCGGGTGGAGATAAATGCTTTATTTGTAACTTTAACGGACATACGAATGTCTATAAATTGAATCCCCATATTGACCTGTTTAAGTTTGCTTGCAGCTAATCCTGCAAGTATGTGTTTTTATGGTTTTAGTCGTAATAAATTCAATTCAAATTAAGGAAAAAGTTATGAAACTCAGCCGACGAATAATCACTGGCACCTCGCTTGCTGTATTGATCTCAATAAGTGGTTGCTCTACTACTGGGATTAAACAGGAAAATGTTGACCTGAAGCAGCAGGTTAAAGCTGAAGAACAGATGCGTAAAGATTACGCAGATAAGTTACGCACAGCATCTGAAATGTCTGATGAAGAGCGTTCAAAGCATCAGTCACAAGTGTCTAATATGCAGCGTGATCTGAATAAGGTACTGAATGAAAACCAGGCAGTCGTTAAAAAATTAGATGACCTGATGATTATTGAATTACAGCAGAGCGTGCTTTTTACCTCAGGCCAGGCGGAATTAAGTTCGGAAGGTAAGGCGCTGGTAAAAAATATCTCAACAGCATTCAATAAATATGATGGTTATCACATGCGAGTAGAAGGTCATACGGATAATATGCCAATTCGTGCGCAACTTAAGCAACGCTACTTTTCAAACTGGGAATTATCCGCAGCACGTGCAGCCAGCGTCGTCAGGTATATGGTCTACGGACTTGGTGTTTCGGGAAAAAACTTGTCGATCGCTGGTTATGCTGACAATCGTCCTGTTGCAAGTAATGATACCGATGACGGACGGAAACAGAATCGTCGTATAAGAGTTGTGGTCTTTAAAAATCCTTCGTGAATTCAACTTGTAAGTGCAACGCTACCTGTTGAAAATGGCCAAGCTGCGGTAACAGCTTGGCTTTTTCCATCGACCAAAGTAAGAGGAGCGCACGTGCGACGCTAGACGCCGCTTACCCAAGAAGAACGATGCCAGATACATTTTGAAGAAAACTTGATCGACAAGCGTCCGGCCATCGTTGATGCGCAGCGATGATTCGGGGGTTGGAGAGGTGATACCCTGATTGGTGAAGGTCATCGTGGCATGTTGGTGAACAAAGCCCGAGTTCACACCGTCAACTATGACAACGGTCGTGAACTCACCGATGATGCAGGGGTGGCCCGCGACCTTGATAAAAAATGAATCAGGCACCCTCGCCCCGATCTGTGTGGTGAATAAGGCATGAACACGGCTGCCTTTTAGTAATGGAGCCCAAAACACTGGGCTATGGATGCCTCACTAATGCAACGAATGAAAGAATTAGAAGACTCATGAAAACAATGAAATATAGATATTTATTAGAAAAACGTTATAACTGAAACTTAGGCCATTGTTCCCCTTTGAATCGAGTATCCATCATTAACCTTGAGACCATACTATGTTGAATACACTCTACCTGCTGGTCGGTGTTGGGTTGCTTACCCTCGGCGGTGAGGCGTTGATTCGAGGTGCGCTGGGCGCGGCTAATCGCTTTGGCGTGTCTCCGCTGCTTTCCGGGCTGGTAATCGTTGGATTTGGTACCTCAATGCCAGAAATGGTTGTTTCAATTGAGGCTGCTCTCGGAGGACAGCCTGACATTGCGATTGGGAATGTCGTTGGTAGCAACATCGCCAACATCCTGCTTATTTTAGGACTATGCGCCGTCATTACTCCCCTGGCGGTCTCTGCACTGGCGCTGAGGCGAGACGCAGCGACTGTCATCGCTGCGAGCCTATTATTCATTGCCCTTGCCGCTACCAATAACCTGTCCCATCTGGGCGCAGCGGTACTGTTGATATCGTTATTCGGTTATTTGGCATGGGCGTATTGGAGCGAAAAATTCAATGCGGCACCTTCCGCAGCGGTGCATCTGGCAGAAGCCGAAGAGGTCAATTTGGTACCCAAATCTGCTGGGTGGTCCGCACTCGCAATTGCAATAGGCCTCGTATTGCTAATCACTGGATCAAAGGTACTACTGATAGGCGCAGTTGGAATTGCACACGGACTGGGCGTATCTGAGGCGGTAATCGGACTCACCCTCGTTGCCGTTGGTACTTCTCTACCTGAGCTCACAATATCCGTGATTGCTGCTTTACGAGGGCATGCCGATGTAGCTGTGGGCAATGTTCTAGGCAGCAATATCTTTAACCTGCTCGGGATTTTGGGCCTTTCCGCGCTCTTGCAACCACTCGAAGTACAAGGGAGAATATTAGAATTTGATCAGTGGGTTATGCTCGGGGTAGCCGTTTTGCTCCTGGGTTTTTTGTATACTGGCCGACGGCTTAGTCGAATTGAGGGGGGCGTGCTGCTGATTGGATACGCCGCGTATATCGGCGCGAGTTACTTCGCCATAGGCAGCTAGAGGGAAGGGGATTGTCTATGTCAAACTACGGCCTAATAAATCGCTGCTGGTGACTTGTTAGGAGGGATTTTTGCAGTGCTGCAATTTATGGCGGAAACCAAGTATTATTCTATTTAAAAAACATCACCATATAGTAGAGGACAGCATGAAACTAGAATCAATTGCACTCCACGAAGGTTACAAATCCGAAGCAACAACCAAAGCTGCGGCTGTTCCGATTTATCAGACAACCACTTCATCTCAAAAACTGGCCGGAATAGCATCCGGAATAAGCGATTCTGATGATCGTTTATTCCAGTTTCTGCTCCGCCATTCACAAGCATAAGATGACGCCTTGACCTTTTGAATAATTTAAAAGGAGTTCACTGGAAGAGATAGAGATATCTTAAGGAGTATAAAATGACAAACATTGTCAACATTTCGAGTAATAAAGCACAGCGCATCCGGACGATGTCAAGGGTTGTTAATCTGATTATCGGTTTGGGCTTGCCTGTTATGATATTTCAATTTCCGCCGGCAAAACCAACCTGGCTGGCCATGGGCTTTTTACTGAGTATTATCCTGGTGACATTTTCTATTGTTGGACTATGGCCAAAACTGAAAGTCAGTTTCCTGGGGCACGTCTTCGACAACCAGGTAGTCCACACGACGACGTCCTTTGTGGTCGGAATGACGATAATTGTGTTAGCTATTGCCAATCCACCTGTATTGACAGCCTGGTTTGCATTTTTCATGGGCATTGGCACGCTGCTTGTCTTTGATGCCATCATTTCTCTGGGATACAGGGCGAAAATCAGCGCTAAAAAGACCACGAGTGCTCCTTATCAACAACATCATAACAAGGCAGCTTGAACAAAGGTCACTCGGGATAACGTCTGGTCAAAATTATCCCCGCCGTGTGGTTACACGGCGGGGATTTCTGGTTTTCAATATTCGTTAACAACAGATATCAGGTATATGGATTGACCGATCAACCCATTTTGCTTTAAATAAATGCCTTTGTTCTTTGAGCTGGTCGAGAAAATATCGTGCAACGGGAACAGGCTCCTTTCCAGCCAGATAACCTACATGCCACTGATTTATGATCGGAAAGCCTTCCACATCAAGCATCACCAATTGACCCGTTTTTAACTCCTGAATCACAGTATATTGGGAAAGGATCGAAATCCCCAGACCACTGACAATACCTTGTTTAATGGCTTCGTTACCGCCCATTTCAATCAATCTTTGCATTGAAGTCTTTCGCGAGCGAAAATATTTTCTGACGGCTTCACAGGTATCTGATCCTGTTTCGCGAGTCATAAATATTTCGTTCTGAAGTTCCCCTATTTCAATATTTATCTTTCCTGCCAGCGGATGATCCGGCCGCGCCAACACAACCAGCGGGTTTTCTGCCAATGAAATGGTCTTTATTTCAATATCCTGTGGCACCTGCCCGAAGATATATAAATCATCAATATTATTTCGCATGCGTTCCTGAAGTTGTGGTCGGGGTACAATTTTCAGGATAACTTCAATGCTGGGTAACTCCTTTATAAATGAGCCAAGCAGGTCTGGTATAAAGTATTGGGCTGTTGTAACCGCTGACAACTGCAAACAACCCTGCTTCAGACCGTGAATATGGGCGAGGTATTCATAAAGTCCACCCCAGTGTGCATCAATACTACGATAAAGCTCGAGGAGTTTAGTCCCAACCTCAGTAACATAGAGCTGTTTGCCAACATGCTCCAATAATGGAAACCCTATAATCTCCGTTAATTCTTTGATTTGTTCCGAGACGCTGGATTGAGACAGGCACAGTTCCTCACCTGCCCGGGTATAGTTCTTGTGGCGGGCAACGGCCTGAAATATTCGTAATTGATGCAAGGTGGCTTTACGCATTCCTGATTATCCTTATTCTAGCGCCATGGCAGATGGTTTCCTTTCATAATAGAATCCGATGCGGTATCGTAAACATCATATTCTTTAGGGATGCTCTGTCAGCCTATCACACTCTGATGGAATAAAATCTGTACATGGGGTTCTAGGGATTTCCCGTCCTAAAAAGACATAATGCTCTGAAACCCTTGCCAGCCGTTGCTTACAGAGGGGCGTTAACTTAGACATCTTTCCCATTTTCGGTAATCGGCCGCATTATTTCCTCAATATCTATTAAAATCAAAAGGGTCAGAGTCGTTGATTTAGTCAGAGAGGTAGGCATTTTGAAATACCAGCATCCATCATTGCTAGCGCAGTGGTCACTGGATTCCGGCCTCCTCTGATGTATGGGCTCCACCTACCT